>Ga0163179_10002039_pt1 | contig 14162 bp, 7 predicted proteins | sample AtlANTMetagenome_FD_109643 | JGI IMG/M metagenome (GOLD analysis project Ga0163179, IMG submission 109643) | Marine eukaryotic phytoplankton communities from the Atlantic Ocean - Atlantic ANT 2 Metagenome | ecosystem: Environmental > Aquatic > Marine > Oceanic | place: North Atlantic Ocean...
AAATAATAGAGCGGAAAATCGACTCGTGACTCTTGGCGCAACGACAACTGAACTCGATGGAGAGGCCAATCTGACGTTCAATGGAAGCATTCTTGATCTGACGGGCGGCATGTCTGCCTCGACTTATGTTAGTTCATCGACATTTTATGGAGATGGCTCTAACCTTACTGGTGTTTCTTCATTTTCTCGAAGAGCAGTGACCTCTACGATCACTGCATCGATAACAGACAGACTGCTTGGCGTTTCGGCCTCGGCAGCTTTAGAGATTCGCCTTCCCGGCGCTTCAGCCATGGCCTCTGGGCAATATATCACGATTAAAGACGAGGGCGGAAGTGCAGATGTCAATAGCATTACAATTTTGACATCTGGATCCGAGACAATTGATGGAGGCTCATCCATCGTTATGGAGTCGTCATTTGCCGCTGTAACCATCTATAGCGATGGGACCAATAAATACTTCGTTTATTGATTTTGTTTACTATTTATGTCTGAAAGTGCAACTTTTTAGCGAGGAAAGAAATGGCCTATAATGTATTAAAAGGAACTGTTGAGTTCTCTGGTGAGAACAACGGTAAAATTGAAAATATGGTGGACACCCACAGCAATCAGACTGTGGCAGGAACAAAGAACTTTACAGGAACAGTCTCGGCCAGTGCATTCTGGGATACAACCACAAACGCAGCGGTGCCCGCACCAGCAGTCACAGCAGTGGCAAATGGTGCTCAATACAGGATAGCAACTTTTGGCTCAACGTCCACTCTCAACGGTGAGGCCAATCTTAGTTTCGACGCTTCCACGCTGGCCTTAACTGGCAACTTTACTGCAACTTCGATTACCGGCGCTGCAGGCGGAATAACCAACGTCCCCCCCGATCAGTTTGCTGGCACAATTCCCGCTTCACAGATTACTTTAGGGAACACGCTGACCGGCAGCACATCTTTGGGAGTAAGATCCTCTGGCTCTATTGCGACAGGATCGAATGGGGTTTACCTCTATATTGATGCGCAAGGTGGATTCGACCATCTCGGAGATGGGGCTCTAAGGCTAAATCCGTCTGTGTGTGCGAATATTACAACAGGCGGCCAGACTTTGGCCGGAACTGACTTGCTCCCGGTTTGGGACGTTACAGCAGCAGACATTAGATACACAACGTTATCGTATCTTTACAGCAACTATCTTAGTTCTCAAGTTCCACAACCCGCAGGATCCAGCGGCCATGTTCAGCTGACAAACGGATCTGCCTTTGTTTCTGACTCGGCGCTCACTTTCAATACCGTGTCGGACACGTTAACCACTCCGCATGTTGTGTGTGGAAACATTTCAGGATCTCACGGCGGCTTGGGAGAACTTTTCATAACTGGGTCTATGCACATTACTGGTTCTGCCCAAACTCTTCTTAAGTTGCACGCAATGGACGCTGAGACAAAAGAAATTATGTTTGCTAAAGACGGCTCAGAACAGGCCACAATTCAGATTAACGCGAATGAGCACTTTATCTTCGAAAACAGTGGTCAGAAAGACATAATCCTGAAGACCAACAATCAAAACACCATTAGAGTTTATGGCCAGAATCAAAGAGTTGCCGTGAACAAGGCTGGCGTCTCACCGGGGGCTAGTTTAGATGTTGCTGGAACAATGTTTATGTCGGGCTCTCTAACAGTGACAGGCTCGATGGCGGTCAGCGGCGCAGTGCAAAATAATGTTTTAACTGTGTTTGGCAATCATACTGTGCGAGATCATGAATATACGATTATTTTACAAAGTGGCGCAACCAGAACCATCACTCTTCCATCCGTCAGCGGCTCAAATATTGGAAGAGTCATAAACGTGCGTAAAAAGGCCATGCCGGGCGTCATGAGAGTTAACTCTGCAGACGGTTATTTAGACGAGATGTTCCTCGGCGACAGCGGCTATTTCGAATGGGGCGCAAGCCAAAAAGGCTCCGCGCAGTTTCAATCGGATGGCACGTCGTGGATGATGATTTTCGCCAGCGGCAGCTACACCTACGCTTAAGATTAAAAAATATATGCACTTTTTTGTGACTATTGTTCACTAACATAAAATAAAAAAATAGCAGTTTTTTAGGTGCATATTTAACGAACCCAGCAAACTAAATATAAGTGACGCGGGATCTATAATTCGAGCTTCTTGAGGTCCGAAAACACTATAGGTTCGTCTGCGTATCATTAGTTTATGGAGGTAAATTAAACTATGGCTTACAAATTTCAATTAGGAAACGCTCGTTTGAGCGGTTCTATCGTTCAGGAAGGTGACATTTTTGTTTCCGGTTCTGATCCTGAGATGGCTCTTAGAGACAACTCAGAACAAAGACGATTTGTCGTTGATTATAATAGTAATGCAGTTCGTGTGAGGCTTAAGAATAGCGCTGGCGCAAATCAGGTCAAGTTGGAAGAGGCAGGAAATATTTCTGGTTCTGCAACTATCTCTGGTTTTGCCGGTGATTTTGAAAGCTCCGTCGATGCCCTTGGTGGCTTCAACGTCGGAGGAAGCGCAATCATCTCTTCTGCAAAGGCTCTCGCAAACGTCACAACCATTTCTGGTTCTGGCGAAATTAGCGGTGCTTCTATTGATGTCGATGGCGAAGTCGATGCCGGTTCTTTAGAAATCGGCGCAACTGAAGTTATTTCTTCTGCACGCGCAGTTGCAAATATCACTTCGGTCACAATGAATGGTGCTCTTGCAGGAGCAACCACAGTTTCGGGTTCAAGTAACGCTCAATTTGGCGGCACTTTGGCCTCGTCACATGGCAAATTCACTGTCGATGCGGACGGTGACTTGAGTGCAAAATCACTCAATGCAAGAAGCGGTGGAATTTCCAACGCTGGTGCCATCGCTGGCGCAACCACTCTCGCAATGGGTGGCGCTCTTTCGGGAGCAACCACAATTTCAGGTTCTGGAGCCCTTTCCGGTCTCAGCCTTGATGTTGAAAAGGGTGCTGATTTTAACAGCGGCGGCTTGACCAATGCTGGTGCCATTTCTGGCGCAACCACCCTTGCAATGGGCGGTGCCCTTTCAGGTGCGACCACAATTTCAGGTTCAAGTAACTTGTCCGTGGGCGGAACCATCGCTGCTGGTAACTCTAACTTCACAGTTAGTGCTGCTGGTAATATGGTCGCAGCATCTGGTTCGATCACCGACCTTTTTGTTGGAGACGATCTTCATGTTGCTGACGATGCTCGCATCGAAGGTGACTTGACCGCTGCTTCCCTTCAGGTTGACAGTGTTAGTCTCAATGCAAATATTATGGCTGGCCTTTCGCAGTTGACTTCTTCCGAGATTTCAGCTTCAGCGATTTATGCCACTCATGGTTATTTCTCAGCAAACTCTCTCGTTGTTGGTTCAACAACCATTAGCGAAACAGAGATTGCAATGCTTGACGGCTTGACCCTTGGTTCTGTTGATGCTTCCAAGATTGTTTCTGCTGATTCTAACAAGGACGTTTCAGGCTTCCGTAATGTGTCTGGTTCTGGAAACCTCACCTTTGGTGGTGTTTTGCAAGCTGGCCTCGGTGGCTTTGGTGTCGATGCCGATGGTGACACAACTGTTAAGTCTCTTAACGCTTCCAACGGTGGTATCACCAACGCTGGTGCGATTTCAGGCGCAACAAGCCTTGCTATGGGCGGTGCTCTTTCTGGAGCAACAACCGTTTCTGGTTCTGGCAACTTTAGCGTCGGTGGAGCCCTCTCTGTGGCCAACAGCGGAGTTAACTCCCGCGATGGTTATCAGGTCGGAGGCACAGGTGTTATTTCTTCTGCTCGTGCAATCGCTAACGTCACAACCGTTTCTGGTTCTGGCGAATTCAGTGCTGCTTCTTTCGACACTGATGGCGCAATGGACGCTGGCTCTTTGGAGATCGGCGGAACAGGCGTTATTTCTGCTGCACGCGCAGTTTCCAACGTGACTTCAGTCGCAATGGGTGGTGCTCTTTCGGGCGCAACAACCATTTCAGGTTCTGGAGCCATTTCAGGTCTCAGCCTTGACATTGAGAAGGGTGCCGACTTTAATGCCGGTGGTCTTGCAAATGCTGGTGCGATCTCTGGTGCAACCACAATTTCAGGTTCAGGCAACATCTCTGGTTTTGCCGGTGACTTCGAAAGCTCTGTTTCTGCTCTTGGCGGATTCGCAGTCGGCGGAACATCAATTGTTTCTGCTGCTCGTGCAGTCTCCAATGTAACCTCAATCGCAATGGGCGGTGCTCTCTCTGGAGCAACAACTATTTCAGGTTCTGGTGAAATTAGCGGTGCTTCTGTTGATGTTGATGGTGAAGTTGATGCTGGCTCTTTGGAGATTGGCGCAACTGCGGTTATCACCGCTGCTCGTGCTGTGCAGAACGTAACATCAGTTACGATGAACGGTGCTCTTGCGGGTGCAACCACAGTCTCGGCTTCAAGCAACGCTTCGTTTGGAGGAACTTTAGCTTCTTCACACGGCACGTTCACTGTTGATGCTGACGGAGACGTAAGTGCTAAGTCGCTTAACGTCAGAGCAGGTGGAATTTCCAACGCTGGCGCAATTGCTGGTGCAACAACTATTTCAGGTTCAGGCAACATCTCTGGTTTTGCCGGTGACTTCGAAAGTTCTGTTGATGCTCTCGGCGGCTTCGCTGTCGGTGGTTCCGCAATTGTCACTGGTGGCAAGGCGATTCAAAACGTCACAAGCATTTCAGGTTCTGGTCCAGTTTCGGCTTATTCTTTGAATGTCGATTATGGAATTGACGGTGGAAACGGTGGAATTACTGCTGCCGGTGCAGTTAGTGGTGTCACTACACTTTCAGGTTCTGGAGCTTTCCAAGTTGGTGGTTCGCTTTCTGTGGCCAATAGCGGCGTAAACGCTCGTGACGGTTATCAGGTTGGTGGAACAGGTGTTATTTCTTCTGCTCGTGCAATCCTTAACGTTACAAGCATTTCCGGTTCAGGCAATATCTCTGGTATGGCTGGTGACTTTGAAAGCTCTGTTGATGCTCTCGGCGGTTTCGCTGTCGGCGGAACAAGCGTTGTTGCCGCAAACCGCAATTTGCAAAATGTTAACGCAGTTGCAACAAACTTGCTCCCAGACTCCAACAACAGCCGTAATCTCGGTGCAGCAACTAACAAGTATGCTGCTGTTTTTGCTACAAGTCTCAGCGGAACCAATGGTGAAGTTGACAGCATGCAAGTTAACAGCAACTTGACTGTTGCCGGTAACTTGGACGTTAATGGAACTGTGACAACTGTTGATACTGTTAACTTGTCTATCAGAGACAACTTTGTATTGATTGCTTCTGGTTCAAATGGCAGTGCTAACAACACCAACGACCAAGGATTCTTGTTCAGACGCGGTTCTTCCGACAATGATCAAGCATTCATCTGGGACGAGTCTGCTGACGAGTTTGCTCTTATCTATGATGACAGCTATGACGCAACTGCGACTGGCAATATCTCATTCGATGGATACAGCAACCTTCACGTTAACAGCTTGGTTTCTGAGAATCCACTCACTGAAGGAATTCAGGTTGTTGCGGTTGACGCAACTGCCACAGTTTCATCTGCTGTCGTTTTGGCCGGTTCGGGCTCAACTCTGAACATGCCTGCTTCAACTTCTGGTTATACCTATAAGTTGAAGAATAGTGATGGTGGTGCTGGTTCAAAGGCAATCACAGTTAATCCCAATGGTTCAGAAAAGATTGACGGTGCCTCTTCGGTCTCTATTGAGTCCGATTATGGTGCTATTTTCCTTGTTGGAAATGGCTCACACTGGTTCATTCTCTAATCCTTTGATGGATTAATCAGAAGATTAGTCTTATTTTTCGGGGGTCACCTTTCGGGGTGGCCCCCCTTTTTTTTGTTTAGAGTCGTTAAGCGCAAAAAAAGGGACTTTTAAGGATTGATAAACTATTTATCATTGACGAATATTGAACTATATCGTTTTTCTTTCCTTTAATAGCTATTAGGAGTAAATATTAATGTCAACACTGTTGGAGCAGGCCATCGTTGATGCGGCAGCACTTAAAGATGCGGCCCTGAAAAACGCTGAACAAGCGATCATCGAGAAATACGCGCCTGAAATTAAAGAAGCCGTGGATTCTCTTTTGGAAGCCGAAGGCGATCTGGGACTCGGCGGAGAAGAAGATCCGCTTGCTGGTCTTGGCGGCATGGGTGAACCGCTCGCTGATGAAGCAACTCCCGCCGCAACACCAGACGCACCTCTTGGCGCGGCTGATGGGGAAAAACTCTGCGCATGCCCAGAAGAAGACGAAACTGTCGAAATTAATTTTGACATGCTCGTGCAACAGATGGAAGACGAAGAGGCTGCAACCGATGCATCGCAAGAAGATCTTGCGGCTGGCATTGGTGGCCCCTCGCCAGAAGAAGCTCCAACTGGAATGGGTATGATGGGCGAAGAAATCGAAATTGATGAAGATAACCTTAAAGAGATTCTGTTCGAGACTTCCGCCGACGATGATGAGATTGATATTTCCGAAGAACTCATCAGCGCCATCGCTTCTGAAATTGCTGAAGAACTTACGCTGGATATCGATGTTGATTCTGGCACAGGTCTTGGCGGAGGAACAACTCCCAGTTCTAAGCGTGAAGAAGCCATCGAAATCGATCAGGCCCTCGCAGCACAAGAGCTTGAGACTCAAAAGAAAGAGTCCGAAGCCAAAGAAGAAAAACTTAATGAAAAAATCGAGAGCCTCTCTGAGAGCAACTCTAAGCTCAGAGAAACCGTCCATGCCCTTAAGTCGCATGTTAGCGAGGTCAATCTCTCAAACGCAAAGCTTTTATATATTAACCGAGTCTTGAATAGTGACTCCCTGAATGAGCGACAAAGAAGTAACATTGTCGATGCGATTTCACAGGCCGGTTCCGTCGAAGAGGCAAAAACGATCTTCGAGACCCTTCAAAGCACAATGGGCAACAGCGCTAAGCGCCGACAGCCACAGTCATTGAGCGAAGCCGTGTCCCGAGGTGGTTCTTCTGTTTTGCCACGGAGACAACCCAAAACAAAATCCAATGATCCGTCAATTGATCGTATGAAAAAGTTGGCAGGATTAGGATAATTTCTAAAGGAGAAATTTAACATTATGTCTGTTCTAAATAAATTAACAGAGGGTATTGTTGATCGTGATCTTGGGAAGGAAGGGGCCGCACTGCTTAGTAAGTGGGAACGCACTGGTCTTCTTGAAGGTCTTGATAAAGATCATACCCGTAGTACAATGGCTCGTTTGCTTGAAAATCAAGCTAAGGAGCTTCTTCGCGAGGCATCCACCATGGCTGGTGGTGATGTCGAGGGTTTTGCCGCAGTGGCATTCCCAATCGTGCGCCGAGTTTTCGGCAGCTTGATCGCTAACGATCTCGTTTCAGTTCAGCCAATGAGCTTGCCTTCTGGCCTCATCTTCTTCATGGACTTCCAGCATACCAATGCTCGTCTTATGAAGTCCGCAGAGGATTCCCTCTACGGCGGTGGAGTTGTTGGTCAGGAGATCACTGGTGGTGTTGACTTGAGTTCACAAGCAAACCAAGACAGTGGTTTTTATAACTTGTCAAATGGTTATTCCTCACCAACTGCTTCTGGTCCAGCAGTAATGGCTTATGGCGTTGCGGCTTCTGGTCGCGGCCACGGTGTTGCAGGAAGTGAGACCCTTGCTGGCGCACCAAGTCAGAAGGTTCTTAACCAGCACAGTCGTTGGGATCCCGATCTTTCCGGTTCTGTTCTTTTGGTCATCCAAATCACAGGTTCTACTGATCTGGCTCAGCTTAATGACAACAACTTGGTTGCAATCTCTACTGATTCCGCCTTGTCTTGTTCGTCTCTTGTGCGCCGTTTGACCACAATTGCAACTGCATCCACTGACAATCAGACTCCCGGCGAAGCCGCTTGGGTTGCAACGCTTGTCTTTGAGAGCACTGGTTCGACCGATACTGATGCTAACGCACTTGCGCGTATGCACATCGAGCTTACCAACGATCTCGGACTTGAGTTCCCAATTGACGACAACCTCAACAATGTTGGAGAGCGTGCTCTCGGCGCTGTTGTTGGTGCGGATACATGGGGACTTGAAAATGATGCCGGCATCCCAGAGATCGACATCAAGGTCGATTCCGTGGCAATCACTGCCATGACCAAGAAGCTCAAGGCTAAGTGGACGCCAGAGTTGGGACAGGACTTGAATGCCTATCACAACCTTGACGCCGAAGTCGAGCTTACTGGTATTCTCTCTGAGCAAATTGCTCTTGAGATTGACCGTGAGATCGTTGAAGATCTTATCAAGGGTTCAACCGCTGGTACTCGTTACTGGTCACGTCTCCCCGGTAAGTTCGTTGGTCGCGAAGATGGTGCTCCCAAGGATGATTCACCTTCGTCTTTGAACTCCTATCCTGACTTCACTGGAACAGTGAGTGAGTGGTACGAGACTCTTGTTGAGTCCATCAACGATGTGTCAGCACAGATCCACCGCAAGACTCTGCGTGGTGGCGCTAACTTCTTGGTCGTAGGCCCCGAAGTTGCCAACATTCTTGAGTTCACCAGTGGTTTCCGCGCTGCTATCACAGCAGACGATGACCGTGGAACCGTTTCCGCCGTTAAGGTTGGTAGCGTGTCCAAGAAGTGGGACGTTTATGTCGATCCTTACTTCCCACGGAACCTCGTTCTCGTTGGCCGTAACGGTTCCAGTTTCCTTGAATCTGGATATGTGTATGCACCTTATGTGCCGCTGCAGACTACCCCCACGATCTTCGGTGTCGAAGACTTCGTGCCCCGCAAGGGCGTGATGACTCGATACGGCAAGAAGATGGTCCGTCCCGATATGTACGGATTGGTCGTAGTCGAGGATCTTGTGTAAGACACTCAGATAGCGTAAATTAAAGTAAAGCCCTCGTTCTTCACGGAGCGAGGGCTTTCTTTGTTTTAACAGACTATTTATCGATAGGAGAACAATAACTTATGGCTATTCCAACTTTAACTCCTGCGAGCGCGGTAAGCAAAGCGATCTTACCAGCAACAGGTTCCCCCGGCGAAGTCGCCATTGCATTGCCTTACGGCGTGTATTCGGACTCAACTGAGTTTTTGTCTGGTGCATCTGCACAAGTTGCCTACACATATCAGAAACTCGGCGGCGAAGTGCTTGATATTGAGCTTTCCTCATCTATTGTTTATGCTGCTTACGAAGAGGCGTGCTTGGAATACTCATATTTGATCAATATTCATCAGGCAAAGAATGTTTTGTCCGATGCCCTTGGTCACTCAACGGGAACTTTTGACCACAAGGGGACAATAGAGAGCAGTCCGTTGTCGTCTAGCCTAAGCGGGACTCATGTTGGCCTAAAATATCCAAAATTTGAATTTTCATATGCGAAAAAAGTTGGCCACGCGATTTCGTCAGAAGCTGGCGTTGGAAGTCATGGTTCTATTTCAACCTATTCTTGCTCTGTCGCAGTTGGTGTCGGAAAACAGGACTATGACTTGCAGGCAATAATTAGCAGCGCCTCTGTGAACAACACCGACGCCGCAGCCGGTGGCGGAGTCCCATATGCTGGTTTGGTTGGCAACAAAAAGGCTGTGATTACTCGTGTTTATTACAAGTCCCCCCACGCAATGTGGAGGTTTTTTGGATATTATGGCGGATTAAACACAGTTGGAAACTTGTCAAATTATGGAATGTATGCAGACGACTCAACATTTCAGCTAATCCCTTCTTGGCAGAATAAGATGCAAGCTATGACGTTTGAAGACAATATTTACACAAGGGTGTCTCACTATTCATATGAAATCCGCAATAACTTGCTTAGAATTTACCCTGCGCCAGCAATAACTTCTCCAAAATATATGTGGGTCGAATTTCAGCTTCCGATGAATCCGTGGGAAGAGGCCGACGACATTGATTCGGGCGTCGATGGCGTGAACAATATGAATACTTTACCTCTTGACAACATCCCTTATAAAAACATCAACTCAATAGGAAAACAATGGATTCGAAGATTCGCCCTCTCTCTTTCAAAAGAGACTCTGGGACAAATTCGCTCCAAATTTGACTCAATTCCAATCCCCGGAGAATCGGTCACTTTAAATGGTGGGGCCCTGATATCAGAGGCCAGAGAGGAACAAGAAAAGCTCCGAGAAGAGCTTAAGACGGTGCTCGATGAGCTTACATATCAGAAGCTTTTGGAAGCTGATGCGAACAAGTCAGACAATGCGAACAAAATTCAGCAAACGATTCCCTTGCCCGTATTTGTGGGATAACGGAGGTGAATTATGTCTGACAACGAATGGTCTCAGCCAAAAAATCCACCAAGTCCACTATTCATAGGGCAAAAAGAGAAGGATCTTGTTAAGCAAGTTAATGACGAGCTTATTGAGCGAGTCATTGGGCAACAGATCTTGTATTATGCTATTGACATAAATACGACAAATTATCACCCCCTTTACGGCGAGGCAATTGAAAAGAATTTTTTGCCACCACTTCATGTGTATGCACTCGTTGAGTGGGAAGAGTCGGTCACAACGTTCCAAGAGCGACTAACCGTGGACAAATCAGAGTCAATCATCGTCCATTTTCACAAAAGAAGGTTAGAACAAGATCAAGACCTTTATGTTAGGCAGGGCGATTTTGTGCTTTATGATGACACCTTCTATGAAATAGTCGAAGTTTCCGAGCCAATGAGAATATTCGGACAAACAGATAAAATGGAAGTCTCTGCCAGATGTGTCAGGGTCCGCCAAGGAGCGTTTGATGCGTCATAAAGGAGACAGTAATGCCTAAAGAAATTGAATTGATGCCATCCACTATTGAATCGGTCGATGCCGCAATGTATGACTGGGTTAAGGAAGAGATTAAAGCCCATGCCACAACAAATAAAGGTTGGAAAAAGACAGAAGTGATATGGCTCTCGGCAGAAAGAGCTTATCAGGTCAAAAAGAATAGAGATCTGTATGATGACAACGATATTCTGAAGTTGCCTCTAATAACTGTTGCAAGAACGGGCATGGAAAAGAGCCTCTCTAAAAAAGGTTCAATTCGCAGTCCTTTTCCTGCACTAAATAACCGCAAGGGAGGTTCTTTAACCATTGGAAAGAGAATCAAACAGGACAAGACAAGAAATTTTGCCAGAGCAGACGCCAAACGATCAATTGGGCAGGCCAATTTCCCCAAAAAGAATGAAAAAGTTGTTTATCAAACTGTTACAATTCCGCTGCCCGTTTATATTGAAAACACATATGACATTTTTATCAGAACTGAATACATCCAACAGATGAATGAAATTTTAGCCCCATTTATAACTTATTCTGGCGGCATAAATTACATCTCTTTGAGAAAGGACGGTCATGTTTATGAAGGTTTCATTGATGAGTCGATTAGTATAGAAGACAACGCCTCTTCACTTAACGATGAGGAGAGGTATTATAGTGCAACAATCTCTATCCGCGTACTTGGCTATTTAATGGGCGCAGATAAGAACGACGACAGGCCAAAAATCATAGTTCAAGAAAATGCTGTTGAAGTAAAAATACCAAGAGAGCGCGTTCTGCTTGAGGACGAACACCCATTTGAAGACGACGGTGGCTTTTATCGTTAGTTGCAGCTTTAATTTCGGACTTTGAGTAATTTCAGGACTATTTACTAACGAATAAATGTGCTAATCAGCCTTTTTCTTGTTTTGTAGAAAACTGGATACTTTAAGGAGAATAACTAATGTCTGTAAAGAAGTTTCGTTTCGTTTCCCCCGGAATTTTCCTAAACGAAGTTGATAATTCGCAGTTGCCCGCCGAGGCAGCCGCAGTCGGTCCCGTAATTGTTGGCCGCACCCGCAGAGGACCGGGAATGCGTCCTGTCACTGTTCAGTCTTTTTCTGAATTTGTTGAGCTTTATGGTTACCCCGTCCCCGGTCGTAATTCTGATGAAATCTGGCGAAACGGAAACCAAGTTGGCCCGACATACGCCGCATACGCCGCTCAAGCATACCTAAAAGCGCAAGTTGGCCCTGTTACGATGGTTCGACTTCTTGGTGCCGAAAACCCCGATGTGGAAGAAGCGGGCCGCGCAGGCTGGAAGACTTCCGCATTCACAAATGTTTTGCCCGCCTCAAACGGTGGTGCATATGGTCTTTTCTTGGTCGATTCTGGCTCTGCAGCCGCCTCTTTGAGTGGGACGCTTGCAGCCGTTTGGTATTTGAACGAGGGAAGCATTGAGCTTAGTGGAAACCTTCGCGGAACCGCTAGCCCTCTTCAGGGTGACTCGGCCATGATTGAATCTATTGGAACAAGTCAAGAATTTACAGCAGTTGTTCGTGACTCCACTGGGGCCACAAAGCTGAAGACTGCCTTTAACTTTGACGAAAATTCAGACAAATACATCCGTTCGGTTTTTAATACAAACCCACAGGCAATCAATAGCACGATCCAAGAAAGCGCCGCTGCCAAGACTTATTGGCTTGGAGAATCTTATGCTTCTAACTTGGCGACTTATGTTTCTGCATCAGGCGCAGGCTTGAACTTCGGTTTCATTGCTGCTCTTGAAAGTGGAAGCTATAATATGGCCGACCAAAGACAAGGCTTCGTTGACGCCGAGTCTGGCTGGTTCATCTCGCAGGACTTTAGCACTGCTACTTCTCTTTACGCACCAGAAGCCCTTCAGAAGCTTTTCAAGTTTGTCAGCACTGGCCACGGAGAGTGGATTAATTCAAACATTAAGATTTCTATTCGAGACATTAAGAAGTCTGGCGTCAAGGGCTATCCTTATGGAACCTTCACGGTTGAGATTCGTTCCGCTAGGGATCATGATGGCTCCAAGAGAGTCGTTGAATCTTATCCGAACTGTAACCTAGACCCTAACTCCACTGATTATATTGCTCGCAAGATTGGCGACAAATATCAAGTTTGGGACAACAGCGAGAATCGCTATATTGAACATGGCCTCTTTAACAATCAGTCCAGATATGTTAGAGTTGTTATGAACGAGAATGTTAAGAACGCAATTTCTGACCCTCTCTGCCTGCCCTTCGGCGCATATGGACCTCCCCGCGTTAAGTCATTTAAATTGTTTAGTGGCTCGACTGATGTTCACTTGAACAACGGAGTCTCTATGATTGGCGCTGCAACGGCAAATGCCCATGAATGGCTTCAGGCTTCCGGCTCGACTCCTCGACCCGGCGCATCTGCAGCCGAGATGCTTGACATGGGCAAACACCCCGGCATTATCACAGTCGGCGTGACGGCCAATGCCAACTATGCTTTGACCGCATCTTACATTTACCCCTCCATGAACATGAGAGTGTCCGCTTCGTCAGCCAAGCATTATTTTGGAATTGACACCACAAAAGCAGGCACCACAGTGAACCGATATGAGGTTGAATATGCCGATTTGACAAGAGGTCTGCCATATGGCGTTAACTCTTTCGGCGGCGACACTGCAGCTTCTTTGGCTTCCTCGCACGAGTGGTCATTCATCTTCTCTCTTGATGATGTTAACCTCTCTGGAAGCTCTAACGCGAACTGGGCCTCTGGCTCCCGCGTTGCTGGAACATCCTTGACGGCTGTATCCGGCGGATATTCTTACATTCTGGACACGGACTGGAATCAGTTCACCGTTCCAATGTGGGGAGGCTTTGATGGTCTCGATATCACCGAAGCAGAGCCTTTTAGAAACTCTCAATGGTCTGGCGCAAGCACTAAGACTAACAGCTATACATATAACTCAGTTGTTCGAGCAGTTGATAGCGTTGAAGATCCAGATGTAATTGAAATGAATCTGTTGGCCCTTCCCGGCATCACGAATGAGTCGCTAACGCAACACGCCGTGACAACTTGTGAAGACCGCGCCGATGCGCTGTGTGTTGTGGATCCAAAGGGCGGATATGTTCCCTTTACAGAGAACAATAGTTCAGACGCAACAAACAGGGGCTCTGTCTCGACAACTGTTGCGAATATGACAGCAAGAGATATAGATAGCAGCTATGCATGCGCCTATTATCCTTGGGTCCAGATTCAAGATACAAATACGAGCCAAGTTCTCTGGTGTCCACCATCAGTTGTTGCGCTTGGAACATTCGCAAGCTCCGAAAGGGCAACTGATGGAGCAGTTTGGTTCGCTCCCGCTGGATTTACAAGAGGTGGTCTCACAGAGGGCTCCGCAGGAATTCCAGTTATCGGCGTCCGTGAACGATTGA
>Ga0163179_10002041_pt1 | contig 14158 bp, 21 predicted proteins | sample AtlANTMetagenome_FD_109643 | JGI IMG/M metagenome (GOLD analysis project Ga0163179, IMG submission 109643) | Marine eukaryotic phytoplankton communities from the Atlantic Ocean - Atlantic ANT 2 Metagenome | ecosystem: Environmental > Aquatic > Marine > Oceanic | place: North Atlantic Ocean...
CCGTGTCGTTCTTAGGACTTTCAGTCAACTTGTTGATCTGAACCAACTCGTTTTCTGCCTGTAAGAATTTTCTTTCAAAAGCGATAGTCTCCTTGATTCTTCTGTCATAATCATAATGGTCTGAACTACCAAAGCCTTCACCTTCAGGCCAATCATTTAGGCTCCAAAGTTCTTCATTGGCAACTCCTAACTCGTGTCTTGTTTCAACCCAACCATTGCTGATCGCTCTAGACATCAAAGATTGAACCAGGTCAGTTTCGCCTGTGTAATTTTTATTCAATTCTTTGTAAAGATCTTCTGTAGAAATTACAGAATAATAATGTTCACATCTTTTATACATTTCAACTCCTTTGTTCATAATTCAGTATAGCATGGATGGTAATAGCGTCAACCGACTAAAAAGTCGCATAATATGGAAGATTTTAGCCAAACAACCTGTCAAATTGTATATCTTTGGCAGTTTTATACGGATCAGACCCATCAAATCTGTAATGATATCTCAATGCGTCGGCACAGACTATATTCTTTTCAACGATGTGTTTCAAATGCTCCTGTCCACATAGCAATCGTTCACGACATTGGTCAGCATTTTCAGGCATAATGTCCACGCCATAGATCGTTGATAGCGCCTGTTCAAATTCTATGCCGTTCTCAATCCTACGGATTAGAACCTCTCCCAGGAACTGTCCATCGCCACAACTTGGATCACACACGGTCTCTGACGAGTCTGTGAAGTATTTCTCTGGTGTGTGGTCTAGGACTTTCTGCACCAAAGGCGTTGGAGTGAATATCTCACTGGTGCTTTTCACTCTGAGTTCGTCGCGGGCCACGCCACTCATGTAAGGTCTGTTCCTTATATGATCAATGATGTTATTTAGACTTGGTGCCATTCTCAATAATGTCTATTTCGTCTTGTGTGAAGTCAAACTCTTTAGGATACTCGTATCCTGTCTTTATCTGTGTAAGGTCAAATCTCTTCATAAATCTTATGATGTCCTTTGGAATATATTGAAGATTCATTTTCTTTTTAAAGTATGGAACCGACTTGTTGTTCTGCATGAACTTCATCATTGCTCTAGCCTCGTGCTCTGTATCAAATGAAACATGGGCAGATTGATCTGCATTCCACGGTAGGTCAGTGACCATAAAACTCTTCTTACTCTCTTGCAATCTATAACCAAACTTCCAACCTGCAGGTTTTTGTGCCTTCTTGATAAATGCTGTCTCGACTGTGAAATCGTTTTTCTTGATAGGACAATTAACCACCGCTTCTATGTCTCCTGCTTCTATCGTACTCACATCTACCACACCTTTTTCAATTTCTCCCCATTGTCTCCATCCCAACATCTTATCACAGATGGGATCGCCATATCTTTTTGCTTCACTTGTTTTTGGCCTGTTATGTTCAACAAAGAATAAGGTGTTATATTGTTTCTTACCTTCCCAATAATCGCCGTCACTCATATGGTGTATCGTTTCCACCTGTTTATTGTTTGAGTATAATTCTGTCAAAATTGCTTTCTGTGTTATCAAAGCCACCGTATCAACATTGAGTCTGTCTGCAAGTTTATAGAACTGCTTGTATTTGGTGTTGAACGAGCCTGTCTTTGATGCTCCGGCAATTGCGGCAGAGTAATCACCGAACGGAGGATTTCCTACCATCAAATTAATCTTAAAGTCTTTCATTTTGTTTTCTAAAAATTCTATTTCATCTCCTGTGATATTATAACATATCTGTTCTGGTAAATCAAAAAGTTTCTGGGCAATCTTAAGATTTAAACTATTACGATCAAAAAGCATCAACCTATCAACGATCTGTTCATGGGATTGACCCACTGATACAAGTCGATCAATTAGGCAACTCAACAATCTTGGTTTTCCAACTGCTGGTAAGAAAATTTTATCATGACTTGTTAAGCCATCTATCGGAAGTGCATTCACATACTCAGTGGCTCCTAACTTGCTGATCCTTACATCTCCTTTTTTCTCATTGAATAGATGTAAATCTTTTGATAAAACATCAATAATCTTATCCCTGTCGTTTACTAATGCCAACTGGGCGAAGAATTTCTTTGTCGTGATAAGGTCTATCTCGTTTGTATCATAGATATAGTCTGGAATATACTGAAAGCCTGGTAGGAGACCTAGGATATCTCTGTCTTCGTCAATGATTGCTTGGCACACCATGTCTGCAACTTCCTTCAATGTTTCTTTTCCTGCGATCCAACCCAATATTCTCATCACAGATATATGATTCTTTTTCATTGTGTTCCAACTCTTGTCAAAATCTTCTGGATCAGAGAAGTCGAATTGTAATTGAACATCACCTTCTTCTATCATTTCTCGTATCTTGTTCTTTGCTTGTTTGGTGGTTTCGTTGTTGGTTTCTCCCACTTCAACAGATGCTCCTTGTGTTTCTTGTTTCTCATCAAACCTAAGTTTGAAATACTCAGGTGCAGATACATGATTCACACAAAGACCGACTTCATAGCCGTTTCTCGTGATGTTTTTTTCTAGTTCCTTTGCGAATTCGGGTGTGTCTATCTTTTTCATAGCACCATCCATCATGTTATAGTAGAAGGTGTTGCCTAGGTGTCTGTCTAGGATCTCCTGGTGTGATTTGTCCTCACCTCGCTCATTACTCAGTTTCTCTTCTATAGCAATTTTCATGTTAGCCACATTGTATAGTTCTCCTAGTATTACGGCGCAATTGGTCTTGCCCTCGGCACCCCTGCTTGGCCTCCCCTCATAGGCCTGTTCGATCCAGGTCAGGCTGTTTCCTATCTTCCTACACACCAAAGAGAATCCGTTCTTCACTAGGTTCAACCCTGTGCCTCCTTCAATACAAGTGAAACCCACAACCTGTTGATCACTTTCCCATAACCTCTTCAATGTCTTGTCATCTTCATTGTAAAAGGCCACTCCTTGGTAGTTTCCTAGTCCGCCATGTGCTTGTAATAATGGCACCAGTTCCTTAATTATTTCCTTGATGCCTGCTTGTTCACTGCCAGGTGGTAGGAACACGATTCCTCGTTTCTTAGCCTCATCACAAAGGTCGTCCAGACCTTCTATGCTTATCGGATCAGGTACGCCAGTCATTGACACACCAAAGACTCGTGTGAAATATCTTAATATCTGTGGCCAATACTTGAACTTCTTTGTTCCAACCTTTGTTGGGTCGTAGTTTGTTATCAACTTATCAAAGGTGTGTCCATCCTCCGGATTGTAATTTGGGTCCTCCATACATTCTTTGATCATCTCCATGATTGCTTCGTCCATACCAAAGTAAAGGATATCTGGCATTGGTCCAAACTCTCCTGTTGGATTGGCCCTTTTCATTGCCATCATCTCATCTCTGGTCATTATGCTTCTCTCGTTTGGACCAAAGTATAGATCGCTTGATTCATCACAGAAGATTAAATCATATGGTGTGCCTGTCACAGGCAATAGAAATTCTGGCTCCAACTGTTTTAGGATCTGCCACATACGATTCACAGATTTAAGGAACTTGTGTCCTTCTCCTATCACCATCGTTCCAATCCTTCCGATCAATGCTCTGTATTCATCTCGCAACTGTCTGTCTTTCTTTTTGTCAAAAGCCATCCTGTGATATGATGCTATCAAGACAGGCACTTGTCCTGCTGGGTGTACCGCAGGTATATCTTCTACCCTGTCTATCTTTTGTGTGTTCTCCGATGCCCAAATCCTCGCTTTGGCTTCTAGGTTATCCTTGTTGGAGTCCCACCAATGTCTGTCTATGTAGATCTTTAGCCTGTCATAATCTATGAATCTACCGTTCACAATCATCCCTTTGACCTTTGCCAACTCGTTCAATGGTTCGCATATGGTTGATGGGATCGTTGCCGTCCAATAATTTATCTTGTCATTTGAATATTCCAACCTGTCAGAAATTATTATCGTCAACGCCGTCATGCCTGTTTCCTTACCCGACCCAGGACAACCTGCGAATAGGTGCTTGGATTTGTTTTTATTGATCTTGTTGTCGGCATCGTTCGTGAATGGTCTTGCTATGTATGTCTGTCTCTCGTCTTGCCTTGCTCCCAACAGGCCAAGATGGTAATTGACGAATCTTACCCGTACTTCATCTTTTGGCATTTCACCATATGAAAATAGTTCATGAGATCTGTTTCCTCTTGCATTTACCCTAGGACCAGGATCGAAGGGCAGGTCTGCCTGTATTTCTTTGTCATATGATCCTTTTCGTTGTCCTGTATAATTGGGATCAAACCTGCTATCTAACTTGATTGCATGGCTTGTCATGTCTATGATTCCAATAAGATCCTTGTCTTCGTCAAACAAGGCCGCATCACCATTGAAGTACTTGCGAACAATATAATCAATCACACCTTCTCTATCTTCTGAGATGTGTTCTCCATGTTTGAATATAGTGTCTTTTCGATATACTCCATAGATCCACAACTTACGATCAGGCTTAAAAAGGGTGGCTTGTCCGGCAGGCTTGTCCGCCACACTACCCCCAGACCCATCGGCAACTTTAGATTTCGTTTCCGAGGCTGTTTCAATCATCTATGCTGGTTGTGGTTGTCCTTGTTTAAATGCTTCAGCCATGTCCGGCGTTAGGCCAAACTGGCCCTCAAATTCTGTCATTGTCAAAGCCTTGTAGGCTTGTTCAACACTCTGTCTGCCGTGCGTCTTCACTAGGTGCGACATCACGAACTTGTTGTAGGTGTTCCAGAATGTAGGGTTTGCCATCGGCTCCGCAGGTTCCTTTTCTCTCTTAACACTTGGTCCTGCATAATCGCAATCACTCTTATTCAAAAATTCCGCTACCGTTTCGGGTGATGAGAAGATATAACCGATCTCGTCTGAGGCCTGTTCGGCTGTGCCAAAATCTCCTGTTCTGATTCCCACCGGTCTGTTGCCTGATGTACCACTTGAGGCATTGGCATATTCCAATAGGTCCTTTGGCAACCACGGTTGTATCTTGTAAGAATCGCTTCTTCCAATCACATAAAGATAACCGTTTGTATTACACTTGTTCTTCTCTTTGATTCTTCCGTTCTCGTCTTTTTCATAACCATTTACTAGGTTATACCACGAAACTACTCTTGGATCGTCTGCTTGTATCATATCTTTATTCATATTTTTTTCAACTCCTTGATTCATAATTCAGTATAGCATGGAAGGAATTGCCGTCAACCACCAAAAAAGTCGCATATTCATTGAATTTTTTAAGCCTATCTTTCATAAATTGCGAATCTATCTGCGAATTTTCTATGGCAAAAAGCGGACGGTCTTCTATATCCACCCCATGACCTGCCACGATACTTCTTCCTAATCTTAACGACCTTTGCCAGTCGACTTGCCATTTGGTGATTATACCAACTGTTAGGTATGTCTTTAGCAAAGGCCGATTCATATGTAGGAGCCTTGTATTGGTCTAGCCAGGCCTGTATGTCTTTAGGCAGGCAGAATTTTATTAGTCTATCCATTGAGATTGTCTCCCTTGGCCACATAGAAACTTGAACTCTTGCCGGTGCTATCCTCTTCCAGGTAATACGCCTCGCCGTCATATTCAATTTCATTGAACACTTTGAAGCCATCTGCATTCTCATATCTAATTTTCAGTTTGTCTATCTCGATACCGTCCGGCCCTGTCTTTATGATGTCTGGTGTGTGCCATCCACCCTTGTTGAAGTATTGTCCGAACACATAATATTCATTCTCACAACTTTTTGAACTCGCATGATGTTCTTCATCACAGACAACTTCTGCCCCAAGACTTTCTAGGTCTCCAAAGTCATGTTGGATGTCTTGGATGTATCCGCCGTCATCGTCCTCCAAGGACTGACCATTCTTATCCAATTCTTCGATATACATTGTCTGTGAGTCTGCCCACTCAGGTCCACTCATATGGCAGATGTTATTGTATTCATAGAATGATTGGTCGAACTGTGCCTGTTTGGGTATCTCCTTGTTGGCATTCTCCGGGTCACTGTCCACCAGACCCATATACTCCTCGAAGCCGTCTTTCTCAGACCAGTAATCGTATTGGTCCTTGGTTATCGTGCCCATGGCAACCTCTCCACCATATCGGCTGAAGTTCAGTCTGAAATATCTAATTGGGTTCTTGATTGTCTTTATAAGTTTCTTTTTCTGTTCTATCGTCGCCATCAGTCGCCTATATGCTTATTCAGAAAATGTCCTAGGTGATCAGGTGTTCTACCTTTCATTGGCTTATGGCCTAGATAATTGTATCCTTCGTTCACAACTTTGGCCTGTCCGTTGCCTGTGTTCAACACCCAACCCATTGGTCCTACCATTACAGCCTTGCCTTTACAGACTTGGCCCTGTTCGTTTTCATACCAGACTTTGTCGCCTTTCTGTATCTCGTCAAACAATTCATCAGTCCACATTATTTCATCTCCTCTATTTTATATTCTGGTGATGCGTCGAACTCTACATCATAGTCTTGGTCCCAATCCATCATTGGACCTACATTGCCGTCATCCAATAACAACTTATGAGCCTCTTCCTTTGACTTGGCATCTACTATGGCCGTCTTGTAAAGGTATCCAGTGGTTATGCCCTCTCGGACTTCTACTTTAAATCTAGGCATCATCGTCCTCCTCATATTCTTCTTCGTTGATGAAAAACTCATTGGAGTGAGCCATGTCCGCCACATCGTCCTCCGACATATACTTCAGGCACGACATTATTACCGTATCCTTGTCTAGGATACCTTGCTCTACCATCTCCAATATCTTGTCAGTCGCTTGTCTTGTCATTATACTTCCTCCCCTATGTTCATTGCTTTGCCTTTGGTGTACTCGTGGACATCTTCTTTTTCTGCTTCTTGTTCCGCCTCATACTCCGCCATCGACTCCGTGATGTTGAATGTATCATCTAGGGTAGAACCTACGCCGTCCTGCCAAAAGTCATCTGTTGATTTGTAATCACTCGGAGCATAACAATCGTCTAAACCGTCTTCCCATAGTCCCATGAAGTCACATCCGCCTTCATAATAATATGCCCTAATGAAACAATTGGAATTATTCTCCAAGAACTTCTCATAGGCATTGATCGGTGGCGCCCATGCTGAACTGAATGCGAACGATATCGTTGATTCGCCCTCACTCTGTTCTGTTAGATATTGTCTGTCTACACCGTAGAACTCTGAGATGTCCCACTTGGTGCTCCAGTTATCGCAGGCCCAACCGTACCAATCTGAGTATCCGTACTTCTTCATCAACTTCTTGTCCGTCTTACCATCCGCCGTTGTATCTCTCAACTCTTTAGGCATTGGATGGAAGAAGTTTAGAAGTCCGCCAGCATCTTTCTCTTCTTTTACAATCTTCTCAATTTTGTCTATCACGGAATTCGGACCCGTGATAGTGATTTGATTATCGCACCAATTAGGCATTAACCGCCTCCTTGCTGATTGTTAGATGAGCACCTGGAACATTCCATCTTTGGCCTCTATCTGTTCTAACCAACACATATTTGATTTTGATTTTTTCGACCACGCCTTTTTCTGTGATACCGTGTCTACCTGAGAACGATACTCTCTGGCCGATTCTCAATGAATGAGCCTGTTTGGCGTGTAATTGATTTCTTCTCAACTTCACAGCCTCTACCACTGAATCGATTTCAGTACCTTCTAGACTGTATATGCCTTCAATTATTGTTTTTAATGTTTTATTCACTTCAACTCCTTTTTTTTGTTTATATAATGAGAACCGCAATCTCCTAAAACAATGGAACAGAACCGCTTATATGTCATCTTCGGAAATTGCAACCTTGTTCTCATATATTCAGTATAACATGGATGGTAATACCGTCAACCTCCCCACAGAAGTCGCATATAATGGACGGTTTTAATCCATGACACAGGATCTAGTAGTTGGTCTCACTGAGTGGCACTATATGCCGTCGGCATTATATTATATATATACCACCCGGTTGACGGTATCCTGTTCCATGCTAAAATGAATTATGAATCAAGGAGTTGAAATGTTAAAAAACAAGAAACAATTTTATATCACTGAATTACATTTTGGTGATGATGGTTTAGAATCTTATACAGATCATTCAGGACCATTTACTTTAAATAAGGCAAGAAGAATCATGGAGAAGTTATTGAAAAATCCAGGAAAATGGATTAATCCATATGTGATGGATATCAGAGGCCCAAGGCATACAAACCGTTGGGGAGCCAATACAGAATTTTATCCACCCAAGGAGGATAGATAATGACAGTAGAATTGCAGACGAAGTCATTGGAGCAGATATTTGACGAGATGACAGAGGCCTACACCCAAGGAGACTACTTGGACGGCTGTACTTCATACGGTGAAGATGCTTTGATGGGACCGGACAAGTTCGCAGACAGATTCCAGACGGTGTGTTTTGGATTTGGTTATAGAGAAGCGGAGATTATCCCATTGAAAAATGAAATAAAAGAATGGTGCCAAGAACACTTGAGCCATCTAGAAAGTAAATTTAGATAATGAAAAAACAGAAAGAATATAAATTGACCAAGAAGGATTGGATTGAGATATTAGAATTTTGGCCTTTGTCAATCGTGACACCGGCCATGATACTTCTAATATTGTTTGGTCCATACATAATGAGATGATATTGGAAACCATAGTAGGATTATTCCTAACGGTAGCAGGTGGTGGAGACAAGTCATTAGACCCAGCATCGGTTGTCATTAAAGGAATCCAAACAGGTAAGAAGATGGTTGAGAAGAAAGAGAAAGATGAACTGAATGCTTCGGTTCATGAAGAAGTATATCAGATGACAAAAGATTATATCTACAAATTAGGAAGGAACTAAAATGACAGAAACTCATAAACATCATTTCCAGGTTGCCGATGTTGGCGATTGGGATTTAGACCAAGACAGAAGTATTGTACCTAGTATCCATACCTGTCTAAAGAATTCAGGCATCACAGCCGTGGTGGACGGAGACGAGATGAACTCCGCAGGATTCACTGTTTGGACATATTCGCCCAGAGATGTGGTGGAAAAGGTCTTACAGGATGATGGTATCGAACTAGAAGACTAGTTCTTATTTTACAATTTTAGATTTGATTGGGGCACGGCCTTTCATCTTCGCTTTGAAACCCGGCCCTTTCTGTTTGGCCTTCTTGATCTGGGCACCTTTCAACCTTAGTGATGCTGAACCCGACCTTTTGGTCTGCGACATCTTCTTGCCTGCTATGCCGGCCTTGGCTCTCCTCTTGGCTCTGATCCTCGCTCCCTTGACTGGATTCAATCTAGCGAAACAGGTTGATGGGGCGGCCACTATCCTGCCCTTTCTTGGTCCTGACGAACACCTGAAACCCTGTTTGACCGAACCCTTCTTGGCACGCCTTAGGATCTGACTCACACCTTCCGCGATGGCAGAATGGTCGTCATGTTCTTCTATGCTGTCAACCTCCAGTGCCAGATTATTTTCTGGTACTGTATTATGTGGCACTATATCTTGTGCCAATGCCTCCGGTTGATCACTATATGTAGTGCCACAAGATGTAGTATCTTTTGATTCTTTTGGTGCTATGATCACTTCGGTTATCTTCATACGAGTATTTATAGTCCTTACACTTAACTTAACTAATCCTTACTGATGCTTATACTAATGCTTAAACTGATGCTTAAACTGATGCTTAAACTGATGAACTTGTAACATTTTATTACAGGTGCTACGTTCTGAACAAGATCAACTTCGCATGGACAGAAGTGTTAAATACAGTTGCGATGAGGATATTCGAGATATACAACACAGACGAGAACATAGGACCTGCTCCACGTGGTGCATGTTCAAAACCAGCAAGTGATCTGCCAGCATCATGGGTGTCAAGTTGCAAGTCACAGGGCAAGATGAAACGAACAGGCAACCGTAGTGAGAAAGTCGGAGGCAAGACCATGAAGGTGTCCGGCAAGAGGATCAAAGGCAGGAAGTACGGTGGCCCTTTACCAGATTACTCAAAATAATCTCAAAATCCAAAGACCTAATAGCGAGCCAATAGCGAGCCATAACTACGATATATGTTAGAATCATTCTTTGGCAGTCAAATCATATACGGAGAGAAGATTGGCTTCATAGGTCTAGGCAAGTTGGGTATGCCCTGTGCGGAGGCCATAAGGAAGAAAGGATTCCACGTCGCAGGTTACGACATAGAAGATAAGAGGAGTGACCTCGTGGAGATCAGAGATTCCATTGAGGACCTCTGCAGGGACAGGGACATAATTTTTGTCGCAACGCCCACACCACACGAAGAAGGTTATGACGGCAGGGAACCAACCAGCCACAAGGAAGTAAAGGACTTCAACTACGATTCACTGAAACAAGTTTTGACGAAATGCAACAGGCACATGGGAGTGACGCAGAGTCTCGTTCTGATATCAACTGTGTTGCCAGGCACCATTAGGAGAGAGTTGGCACCATTGGTCACCAATGTGAAACTGTTATACAATCCTTACCTGATAGCCATGGGCACTGTGGCGGATGACATGATCAATCCTGAGTTCATCATGATAGGAACAAAGAAAGGTGTGTACGAAACTGCACACAAGGCCCAACAACTAGAAGCATTCTACAATCAGGTCTGCGACAACTTCCCTCGAATAGAATTTGGCACATGGGAGGAGATAGAAGCCATGAAGATATTCTACAACACGTTCATCAGCAACAAGATAGCACTGGTCAACATGATACAGGATGTGTCACACAAACTGGGCCACATAAACGTGGACAAGGTCACACAGGCACTCGCCAAAAGCACCAAGAGGATAGTGAGTCCAGCATACATGAAGGCTGGCATGGGAGATGGAGGAGCCTGTCACCCTAGGGATAATATCGCCCTGCGTTGGTTGGCCAAAGAATTAGATCTAGGTTACGACATGTTCGAAACCATAATGACAGCACGAGAACAACAGGCAGAGAACATGGCAAAAGCCATACTGGAACATGGTAAAAACATATGGTTCTCGTCTGATTCCTACAAAGCAGGCACACAAATGGTTGATGGATCATATTCATTACTGGTGCAACACTATGTCAAGAAGCACGGGGGACAACTGGTCAACGGTATTGACACACCCGTACAAGTGGTTGTAAGAGTGCATGAAACAGACAAAATCACAGCAGATAACAGCACTATAATATTCGACCCTTGGAGAACATATCCTAGGGCAGATAATGTTGTCTACTATGGTAAATACGACTAGTTTAAGGAGAATATAATATGGCAAATACAGATAACACATTTGGAGTTCATAACAAAGCAACAAGAATCTATAAGATCTATCTCACAGATGATGATTCTGTCGTGTCACAGAGTTTTGGTGGCAACGTTGAAACTGCTAAAAGTTTCTTCTTTACTGATGATGCATTAACTTGTTGGAATGACAATTCAACACAAATTTCTTGGGCCATCACAGACGATGGCAATGGCATAAAGGTAACAAATGCTTTTGGTACAAAAGGTGCGGCAAACCAAGACCCGGCACAAGACTGGGCGGCACTATGGACTTCCACAAAAAATACTCTACAAAGTGCTGACAACTGGATCAAGTCTGAACCGGCGGCTGGCGAAGGCAAAGTGTGGAAGATGACAACTAGCACAGATCATCTTTTTTAATAATTACACACCACAACTCATCGCACATACCATATTACATTTCTTGGTAGACCAAGTTTCTTTTAATTTCGAAAAGTCTCCTAACTTTATAAAAGGCACTCCTGGTAAATCAAATCCTTGATAGCAACAAGGTGCTATCCTGCCCCTTGCATCTATGTATACCGACTCATCACGTTCATGTTCACAATCTATATCGTAAACTTTGTCTTCTACTTGAAAATTTTGATGGGTTTCTTTGTATCTTTGTACACCACCCGGCACATCATAAGTTCCAGGTTTCATAGATCCGTCTGCTGGTAGGATCCAATGTGTCAGATTGCCTGTCCTATCTAATGCTGGACCATAGTTTCGTCCATGATCGGTTGCCTCAAATCTTGTAAAGCCTAACTCCATGGCCAGTCTTTCAGTTTCACTTTTTTGATGTACATTGTGTTTGAATGCTATCCACTTCCATACAGCATTTCCTCCAGCATCAATAAACCATTTTACTCTGTCCATAATTTTATTCCATTCAACATCTTGTCTATATAAATGATTAGTATCTTCTAAGCCATCGATAGAAAATCTCACTTCGATATTGTTCTTTGCCAGTTGTTGCCAAGTATTTTTGGATCCAATACTTCCGTTGGTGGTGATAGATGTGCTACAACCTGTTGCAAGAGCTAGTTCTAAAATGTTTGGGTTCATCATAGGATCACCTAGGTTGCCATTGAAGTAAACCAAATGTCTGTCTGGAAATTGTTTGAGTCTTTCTATTAAAACCTCAGCCTGTAAATGCACTTCAGGATAGACTCCTTCTACTTTGTAACCATAAAGGCTCCTCGGACAAAGTGGGCAACGGGCATTACAATATGTGCTGGCCTCGACGTGTATTAGTTTCATCTACACCTGCTCCTTGTATATTTCATACCAATCAGGTCTTTCATCCCATAAATTCTTTCCGTAAGTATTTTTGAAATGTTCTTCTCTTGCCAAAACTTTTGTCCGATGTATCTGATTGTACATGTTGTTTGATTTGGCAAAGTCTATGCCCTTTTGCCATTCGTTGCCAAGTTGGGATTGGAAACTGACATCCGGCAATTTGTGCAATATTGCTGGAGGTATGTTCTTTGGATCCCATGGATTTGTTTGATCGCTGTCAAAAACATGTGCCATCGTATACTTGCATGAGATCCCTGAAAATTTTCTTTCTAATGCGTGATAGAAACTACTCATTTCATTACCTTGGTCTATGTTAGACAATTGAATCACTATATTCAGATTCAACGCAGGGTTTGGTCCAGGATTGATCCTATTTTGCCAAATGTAATCTAAAATCTTATTACAATTTTCTTTGGTTACATTCCAGTTGCCACGATATCTGATAATGTCGTATCTTGAACCAACTGCATCTATGCTTATACCCGCAGTCACCCGGGTGAACTTGACAGCATTTTTCCAGAACTTTTCGTTGAACACCGATGCGTTGGTTGTTACCTGCAGATCTATGTTAGACTTTTTACTGCTTTCGACCTTTTCCAAAATGTCTACGAAGCCCTTCATTATTTGAGGTTCACCACCCTGGAGTTGAATGCTCTGAATGTTTTCATTGTTGATAAATTTTATTAATTTTTCCGTCTGTACAGGATCGTCTATCCAGTTGTAGTCTGAAGTATCAGTTACATTTTGCCAAGGCCTTTTTTCAGCCTGTATGAGTGATGAAAGTTCGGGACTACACATCCTGCAGGCCATGTTACAAAGTTTTCCCCCTGTTATGTGTAGGAGTTTGGCCTCTTCCTTATCAGAATCAAAAGGGTTTGCACTTCTCAATGTCCATTTGTTGTCTGCTTCTGACTTCCAGCAATGATCACACCTAGTGTCTTTGATTCCTGTTGAAAGATTCTTCCTTAACGACTTGATATCTTTGTCGCTTTGAAACCAATCCTTGATGTTGTCTAGGTCGTTGATTGTTTTTGTGTTTGCGGCTCTTTGTATATAACAGCACGGAAGTATTTCACCGTTGTGATCTAGTAGGATGTCATTAAATGCCGCTTTACAATTTGTGTTCATATAACTGTATTTAACGGCCACAAAAAAAGGGCGATACAGTTAAGCACCGCCCTTTAGAATTATTAATTACGCAGAGTAATTAATTACTTTTCTGCCTGATTTCTTTAATAAAGAAATGATGTTTGACTTCATAGTCAAAGCAGATGATTTAGGTGCTGTACCTAAAACTTCTACTGTAAAGTCTAAACCTTTAGATAACAACTTGTTAGTCGCTGTTTTTCTTGCAGTTGATTTTACTGCTAGGTTTTTGAACTTGATCTTACCACCGTGTACTTCACCATTTACTTTGTATGAAGATGCCGGCTCGGCGAATACACCGATTTGTTTTGCTCTAGATTTGAAGTTTCTAGTGTAAACAACGTATTGTGTTGAGTTTGCCATGGTTTTATTTTCCTTTTTAGTAGAAGGAAAAAGTGTATTGAACATACCTGTTAGCATATTGTTTCCTTTTCCTTTGTTTTTGTTATATGGTTACG
>Ga0163179_10002042_pt1 | contig 14156 bp, 17 predicted proteins | sample AtlANTMetagenome_FD_109643 | JGI IMG/M metagenome (GOLD analysis project Ga0163179, IMG submission 109643) | Marine eukaryotic phytoplankton communities from the Atlantic Ocean - Atlantic ANT 2 Metagenome | ecosystem: Environmental > Aquatic > Marine > Oceanic | place: North Atlantic Ocean...
AAATAGTCGTTTTAGTTGCTAGTTCTTCTCTTGGTTTATTATATAAGATTTCTGCCAATCTACGTTCATCTTGAGAGCCTTCTAAGAACCAAAGTAGTTCACTTGCTACTGCTTTGAAGTTTACTTTTTTAGTTGTTAGTAAAGGATAACCGGCTTCTAAATCAAATGTTAATGATGCATTGAATATACTTCTAGTACCTGTTCCGGTTCTTTCTTGGTCACGTTTATCACCATGATTCATTATATGGCGTAGTAGTTCTAAATATTCTTTTTCTTCCCAATTATGCATTTCGTTCCCATATCTCCATTGTACAATGTGGTTGTGGATATGGGTTCACATACTTTGCTCTTTCAGTACATGTATAATCTTTTAAGTATTCTTCAATATCTACTGTGGTATCCACTGTATGCATTCCTTCTACTCTAGTTAGATAAATTTTATCACAATATTTGTAGGCTTCATCATAAAGAGTTTTACCGCCTATGACAAATATTTCTCTTTTAGCATGTCTGGATTTTATAGCATAAAGAATACTGTCTATTGAATATTTTGTTGGGTCATATGAATCATAAGCACCTTCAAATAACTTTAAATCTTGTGAACTTATAATGTAATTAATTCTGTCTTTTAATGGTTTGTGAATACCTAGACTAAACCATGTTCTAGAACCCATAACTACAACATTGTCTTTAGTGTGATCCATGAACCACTGCATATCTAATTTGATTTTAGGCCAAGGTAAATCGTTTTTATAACCAATGCCACCGTATTCATCGGCGGCTAGTATCATACTAATCGTCATCCTTTTTCTCCTGCTTTTTCTGTAGTTCTTTAAAATGTTCGTGAAGAATCTTCTTAACATTCATAACTACATTCTCACGAATAGCAGGCATGTCGATAAAAACTTGGACATCCTCGATATGTTCAAACCGTTCTACAAGTTTATCCCAACTAAAATCATTTGCTACTGGAAGTGGGTTTATTAATTCTTCACCCTTGAGGGTTACTTGTTGCCCGGTTTGTAATTTTACACTTATGCTTTTGACAAAATTTGCAGGAATACTTACAGGAAATATTTCCTCCATTACTCTGTCAAACTCTCCATCCCTGTCTAATTCCATATTATAAATCCTTTATAATATTTATGATAAATTTTTGTTATCCTTCATAGAATCTAGGTGTTCTAAGGCGGCTAATATTACTGCGGCCGCCTTAGTTAAATCAGTTTTATATTCGTCTGATGATGGAGGGGTAAGCATTGTTGCTCTCCTAGAATTTTGTGACAAATAATAAGTTGCAATAGCAATCCAATCATTTGGGGTATTATTAACGTCATGTTCTGAACCAGGTAAGTCTACTTGACGTTCCCGTTCTTTCATAATACTTTCTAAAAGTTCACTCCGCTTACCCATCTTTTATACCTCGTGGTCGTTAGGGTTAACTTCTGCCGAAGTCGTATCTAAAGATGCTACCGCTTGTTCTACTGATGCATCAGGAGATACATCTGTTTTAGCGGCCATTGCCTCTTTAGTTGTTCCCTTTGGTCTTCCTCTGCCTCGCTTTGCAGGTTGCATAGCTTTATCGGCTAGAGCAGGATCATACTTAACAGCCTCTTCACGTTTCTTTTCTGCCTCTTTTTCTAATAGAATAGCCTGCATTAAAAGATTTTGTGCAATCTGTTTATTGTCTTCACCTAGACTTTGGTCGACCTGTTCCTGTACTCTTTCACCTGAGTTAGTTTCTTTATTACCTTCTACAGGTGTAGGACTTTCAGATTCAATCTTTGCCAATTGGGCAAGAATATCATCAAGAGGAACTTGGTTTTGTGGAGTCGGTAACATCAACACTGATGAAGTAGGAACTTTTTTCAAGAACCCTTCTTTGTGTAGTGTATCCAACATAGGCGTACCGTTCCAAAATACTTTACGTTGAAGTCCTTCATAGAGAACTTTTGCACTTTGGCACTCAGGAGACTCGATAGCCGCCATGAAATTATCATGATACTTATCGGGTAACTGGTCACTATATACGACCAACGCCTGATCCTTTTCATCTGGTAAAGTCATAAAGACAACACTTAGGCGTTGACCTGTGCCTTTATGTCTACCAATGTGTTTCATTACAGCCATAATTACTTGCCTTCTTCCGTAGAAGTTTCAGCAGGTTTATTACCTTCTGCCTCACCAGCCGCATCTGCCGCCGCTTTTTGTTGTGCTTGGACATGGTCAACGAATGCCTTCACTTTGTTTGCAACTGCACCAACTGATGATAGTTCTGCCGCCTGAAAGGCGCCTCTTTTAGATGCCAGGTCAATGATATTGTAAACATTGACTAGGTCATTTACCGTAACCATCGGTGTCTCTGCTGGCTTATCACTGCCTGCTTGAGTTCCCTCTGGTTGTTTATTTTCTTCTGTCATTGTGTATACTCCTTTGACATTAGTTCTTTTTTATTATATATAATAACGAATAATTTACTTATTCATACGTCTATTATACTAAATCTGGGAATGAAAGTCAAGCGGAATTATGCAACTAATTTAATATATTGTTCTGGCCAGTCCAAATATTCCAACCAAACCGGGTATTTGATACGTAAAGTAAAGTTTTTCTGAGCCATAAGACTATAGAAATTTGGTTTAATTGGTGTTTTGGAGGGCTTAATATCAGTTCTAGAACCTTTGGCGAGATTGCATTTCTTACATGCAGTTACCATATTATCCCAACCAGACTTACCGCCTTTGGATCTAGGTATGACATGGTCAAGTGTTAATTCTTTTGAATTGAAAGGTGTATCACAATATTGACAAGTATAATGGTCACGTATGAATACATTACGTCTAGAGAAATTTATACCTTCTCTATCCTGTTGTACATATTCACGTACTGCAATGACACTAGGAACTTTCATAGTTCTACTTGGGCTATGTACTTCCCAATCATCATGCCATTCTACTACATTGATTTTATCTAGCCATATAAGTTTGATACTTTCTTGCCATGTCAAGGTTGACAGTGGTGATAAGGATAAGGGTTTATAATCCGCATTTAAAAGTAAGGTATCACTACTCATTAATTGACTTTCGAAACTGTAATTAGTTACAGTTATTTATGCGGCTTTGTCGTAGTAGGCATGCTCACCGAACGGTGGCTGAATAGATTCGCTACCATGAATTACAAATAGTGTTTCACAGTATGCCTCGTTACCCCATGACCCGAACGGATAACCGTCAGTGAAGTTGATAAACTTATCAGGGACAATATCGTTTTCTTCCATGAAAGTGTAGTTACATTCAAAGTCAGTACCACCACAACCGATTGGTTTCCAGTCTTTGATTTCATCTGCATTCATTGGAGTAAATTCTTTGTAAGACTCTTTATATACCTGAGTATCATAAGTCCAAACTCTAAGTCTAAAGTCCTGAAACTGTTGCATGATACCGTAGATTTCACCCATGAAGTCTTCAATCATTTTGTCTTCAATAGATCCTGAAACGTCCATACCGATTGCAACATCGATTTTATCATCGTTGTCTTGAGCAGGAAGATAAACACCCATTGACCTAGATTTTCTAGATTGTCTCATCCAAGTAAAATCAGCTTTAAGTAAACTTAGTATTGAAGTATTGATTAACTGTCTCCAGTCCATCTTAGGCTCTGTCATAGCTTTGATAAGCCTTGCAACATCACCAGGCATATTACCAGCACCAGCAGTTTGAGCCGCCTGAATAACAGCCTGTTTCATCTGGTCTTTAATCTGTTTTGCCTCTTCTTTAGAAATCTTGATTGGTGCAGTTCTACCAGTAGGATCATTCTTACCAGTACCACCTTGTTCATCATTGCCATCACCGAATAAGTGCAAGTCAAGAGTTTGCTTGTTTTCATATTGGTCTTTGTTTTGTTTTACATACTGATAAATTTCCTCAGTATATTTTCCATAAAACTTAGGATCATGAATTGCAGACTTTGGCATCTGACCTATTTTACTTTCGACACAAGCCTGATTAACTTTATAATCAGCGGCAATGTTCCAAAGTTTAGGGTCTCTATCCTCTTCTTTATAATCCATCAATCGACCACCTTCACCACAGTGGTCATAAACACAGTGCATTACCTCATGACCAACTACAAAGTCGGTCTCTTCCGGAGTTAATGTTCTGAAAAAATCTGGGTTGTAATAAAAATGTTTACCGTCAACTGCGGCTGTTGGACACCATTGTGCCTCAACTAATTTCAATCTTGTAGCAAGTGTACCAAAGAACGGATGTTTGATAAGCATTCTAACACGCCCACCAACAATCATTTCTTTAACTTCCCTATCAGTATAATCGAATACTACAGGTTCATCAGAGTTTTCATCAACCTGAACGTTATTCTTTTCTAGAAGGTCATCAAGTGCTTTGTCCAAATCGATATCTTCATTCAACATTTGGTCTGCGATTTGACCTTGCATTGCTTGTTCTTCATTCATTTTTGATGCCTTTTTTGCTTTCATTACTTAATTATAATAGCACGATTCTCGATTCTGTCAAGTTTTTCACTATATTAATATCCCTATAAAATAAGGGGTTTTAAATAACTACGTACATTTAGACTATATTGACCTAAAACCTTCTGTATGGGCGTCTATGGCGGGTTAAAACGGTGTTTTAAAGACGTTCTAGATGTCTTTTACTTTGTTGCTATCCCAATATGCTTTGATATTTTCATGAGGTGTAGCATTGTAATCTTCAAACATTTCACGCCAATTATCTACAAGTTCCATGTTTTCTTTAGATATATAGTAATCCTTAAATTTATCATAACTTCTACTAATTAGCTTAGAATAATTTAAATCTGCACTATCTGGTTCCCATGGTGCTCCTATAGCCAATGTGAATTTCTTACCACTATGTGTATTTTCCATTTCATGAGGCCAATTACCTGCCATCATAAAACAGTTGTTAAGATTTGTTGGTCTTACTCTTTCATCATTCTTACCTAAAAATACTAGGTCATCTACATTTCCTTCCATAACAAATCTAAACTTATGTTGAATGGTTTCAAATTTTTCTAATGAACAATCGATATGAGGTGCATTCTTATCACCAGGTAGAGTACAAATAAATGTCATACGTGTCCCACCTGACATAGGAAGTATATGTTCTTCTATCCATGCTTTTAGTTCGGGTGCCTTGTTTCCTAACGGACTCCACTTGTATACACCTTTTTCTTCATGGTCAGTATACAAAGGCACTTGCCAACATGTTCTAAAATTATCTCTATAGAATTTTTCTACACTTATATCTTTGAATATTTCTAATTCATGTGTAGGAGGATTAGGTAGGTCTATAGGTAGATACAATAGATTTTCTATTATTTGATTTGTATTTAAAATTTCCATTCGTGATGATCCTTATGATTTCTATCCCACGGATTCCAAATGATAACTTCTTTAGAGTTTCTAGGTTTCCCACCTAAGTGGCCAAATACATTTATTGCAGATGATCCATGAAAGGTATAAACACTAAAAGGCGATACAACAAAACATACTAATCTTGGATCTATTAAAAATAATACTATCAACATAGCGATAGTAATTTGTATCCAATGTCTATTCATAAACTTTTGAAAATCAGATTTAAGAAAGTCTTTAACGAGTCTAGGTGATATGTATTGTGAATTATAATTCATTAACCAAACATTATACCAACCTATATGCTCTGGTGAGTGTGGGTCTTTATCAGTGTCATGGTGTGCATGATGTTGTCTATGAGTGGCCGCAAATGTAAGAGGTGAACCAACACCTGTAACTAATGCACCAAATGTATATAGATAACTCTTTATGCAATCTTTATATTTTGTATGAGCCATATACATGTGTAGACCTCTATGTCCTACTACGTAAGCCCAAACTATACAACCAAATAAAATGATTAAAGCATACTGAATATTAAAACCATAATAAAATAGTCCTGCTATAACAGACAGGTGATGGAACAATAATAATTTTTGTGTGCTATGCATATTATCCTCTAAACATTATACTGGCGTTTGTGCCTCCGAAACCAAAACTATTACATAATACTGTACTAATATTTTTGCTTTCTGATACTTTCGAATAGTTAATATTATAACCTTCTTCTATATTATCTGTATTTATCGATGGAGTAATTGTATTATTCTTAATTGATAGTACACTTAAAGCCGCCTCTATAGAGCCTGCGGCGCCCATAGCATGACCTAATTGAGATTTATTAGCAGTAATAGGTATATCACCTAATCCAATTCTGTTTATTGCATCTATTTCAATATAGTCTCCCATAGGTGTAGAAGTTGCATGGGCATTGATTAAATCTGGTTTGCAAGTTTTGTTTACTACATCTTCCATACATTTTGCTATTTGTGTTCCCTCTGGATGAGGTGCTACAACTTGATAGGCATCGTTATTCATACTATATCCTGCTATCTCACATAATGTATTATTTGTTTTTTCTTTTGCTAGTAAAAATAAAGCACCACCTTCTGACATTACAAGACCATCACGTTTAGTATCCCATGGTCTACTTGCAATGTTTGGTGTATCATTATATTTGGTAGATAAGGCTCTAAGTTTACACATTTGTTTTATAGAATCAAATGATACACTTTGGTCTACTGATCCTGCAATAACATAATCAGCTTGATTAGTTTCTAATAACATACAGCCCAATATGATGCTATACATTCCTGTACTACAAGCGGTCATTGTCATAGCACTAGGACCTGTAAAACCATATTTGATATTAATATTATGTGCCGTCATATTTGAACAAAAAGTATAACTATTATCTCTATTATCTTTATTTGCCTCGACACTTTCAATATAGATAGAAAGACCAGGAGATACTAATACTGCGGTTCTTCCTTTTGGTAAGTCATAATCTTTAATTAAAGTATCTGCGAGTGCTAAAGCCCATTGCTGATATTCAGGTAATCTATCTTTATCCATTTCATTAATGATAGGATGATATTCAGAATTAAACTTTACTTCACCTGCAATTTTAGAACGTATGTACCTACTTGACTCTGGATCAAATCTAGTTATTGTATCATAGGCAACTTCATTGTTGCAAATATGTTTCCATGTTTGCTCTGTCATTCCAAACGGAGTAATCATAGATAAGTTCTCTACGTAAATCATATTTGTTCCATTGTATTAAAATTTTTATAGTTAAGTTTCCAAACATCTTGTTTAGAATCATATAATTGGAAATCTTTATATATTAATGTAAACTTGTTATCTCTTGGTAATACTTTATGTGCTACTTTATATGCTTTTTCATTGGCAGATGAATTAAATGTTGCTACTATTGTTTCAGCACCTTTATCTAAACACCAGTTGACTTGATAAGGTAATATCTTACCCATACCAAAATCATTTAGCATTCTTGAGGATACTTTATCACTAGCCATACCTTTAAATTCTTCAAGGGTTGCAAGTCTATATGCTATTACATAACAGTTTTTGTTTATGTGAGGTAAATAATGTGAACCACTAAGACTAATGATTTTATCTTTATGATAGACAGCCCACCATTTTTCAAGGGCTCCCCATTTTCCAAATTTGATTGACTTAAGAGTAGAGTTATTTTCTATGTCTACTTTATTACAAAATTCTTTGATATCTGGAATGTGTGTATCATCACATTCTACTATTTCGAATTGTAAATTATTTGCACCTATGAATTTTTCTACAACCATATTAGGCTATATTCCTACTCACCTTTTTTAACACTTCTTGTAGTACTTCATCATATGATTTACCTTCATACAAGAATTTTCTATGCCAGTCATAGGCATGTGGAGCATAGTTTCCTATTGCTTTACTTGATGCATGTATATAATCAAACTTAGCCTTAGCCATTTCCATTAGTTCTGATTTAGCATGTAGTTCAACACTATCATCAAACTTGTTCATATACACACCTAGCATTGCCCACATCTGGTCAGGGTATACACCGTTACCTAAGAAGTTTACAGGTCTACGATAATGTTCCCAATTCTTTTCTTTATGATTATGTTCTATTCCATATTGTTTTACTTTTCTCCAGAAAGGAGTATCTTCTCTATCTGATAAAGTAAAGTGATAAGCAATAAAATCTGCAATACCATCTTCTAATTTACACATATTTTTATTAAATGCATAAATTTGAGAAGGTGTAATTACAGGGTTTTCTTCTTTAGCACGATTAATAATTCTATTAACTAATTGAATACATGCTTGTGCAACATAAATTGAATTAGCTTCCATAGGTTCTACAAACGCACCTCCCATTCCAATACCAACTACATTTTTATTCCAAGGAGTTTCTTGTCTTCCTGACTCCCAAGAAATATGTCTTGGTTCTTTAATGAATTCATATCCATCCCAATATCTAATTAATTTTTCTTTTGCATCAGCAGGATCAATTTCATCTTTATCAAAAATATATCCTGAACCCATACGATTGAATAGAGGAATAATGAAGTTCCAACCTTCATCTTGTGCATACGATTGAGTATAAGGACGCATTTCATTATAAACATCTTTATATTTTACTGGACCAACGATTGCATCTTTTGTAAAGATATGTTCATATTCATGCCAACCATTATCCATTGTACCTGTTAAGATACGATTAAAGCCTGTAGCATCACAGAATAAATCTGCCTCATGTTCTGACCCATCTTCTAATACTAGTTTAGTTACATAACCCTGTTCATCTTTTTGAATATCTGCAACGTGTCCCCAAACGTGCTTTACTCCGTTTGGTAGTGCAACTCTATCTCTAACTATTTCTGGAAATCTTTCTGCATCTACATGCCAAGCATATGAGTTATAGCTACCTATCATTTTATGGTCTTCCATATCATAAGGTGCTTTTCGACCATCCATTAAGAATGTTGCTTCCATCATACCTTCTGACATTTCATGCCAGTTAACTCTGCCATCACGTAATAACTGTAACCAATAATCATTCCATTTATCATTTACACCAGGTTTACCTTGTGAGTTATAATAATAATCGTCTGTGGTTAATTGATTATAATAACTTGTCTTGATATGTTTTTCTGGAAGTGACCATGAGAATGTAAAATACTGTTCATCAAAACGTGAACAATGCCAGTGATTAGTTACATGATGCCTTTTGCCTGGTATATTCCAACCAACAAATTTGTTTCCTAATTTATAAATTGAATTAGAAGATGCCATCCAATCACGTTCATGTATTCCCATTTCACGAAAGAAGTCCCCTAGTTGAGGTATAGTAGATTCTCCTACACCTAAAATTCCTACTTTCTTACTTTCAATAAGTGTAACATCAATCTCTGGATTTTTTAATTTCAGATATCCGGCAGTAAACCAACCAGCGGCTCCACCACCAAGAACAACAATCTTGCTTACTTTATTTTTCATGTTCTCTCCACAAACTTTTCTTTTACTACATGCCTTTGTACTTTGCCCATTTTATTTCTAGGAAGAGGCTCTGTAGTTATAATAATCTCTTTTGGTATTTCATACTGAATAAGTTTATCTTTTATAAAATCAAATAACTCAGTGTTATTTATCTGGTTTTCAGATGAAACTATGGCTACAATTTCTTTTTCACCCAAGTCTCTATCTCTATATGTAACACAAACTTCATTAACCTCAGGGTGTATTAACAATGCATTTTCTATTGATACAGGTGAGACATTAAAGCTATTCACTTTTATTAAATCTGTCTTACGTGACTTAAAAAATAAAAGATTATGACGCCTTTCAAATACATCTCCTGTACACCAATATCCTTCATCATCAAAGTCAGTATCCATATTAAGGTAACCTTTCATAATACAATCACCCTTTAACCAAAGTACTCCGTACCTATCTAACTTATATTGATATTTGTCAGTAATTTCTAACTGTAACGGATTAGCAATACCTGGTTGTATCAGATATGTAAGAGGCGGAACATGAGTTTCAGTACACCCATATAAGTCTCTTATAGCAGGTACTCCTTTATCAAATAATGTATTCAACATTTCCTCAGGTATAACAGTACTACCAACTGATAGTTGTCTCCAATGAGACATGTCTAATTCTTCCCATGCTTTTAGTTTAGATAAAGCAATCATCATAGCAGGTACAATGATTCCAACTGTAGGTTTAAATTCTTTATTGAGTTCTATAAATCTTCTTGGGTTAAATTGCTCCATTATAACCGTACAGCCTTTCATTAGACCTGGAAGAGGATACAAATATAAACCAGCTATAGTAGAAGGAGGCAGTTGAGCCAATACCACATCATCTGTAGTCATTTCATAGATTTGCATATTTTGTATACAAGCCTGTGTACAACCTAATCTGGTATGACCAACTGCTTTAGGTTCTCCTGTTGTTCCACTAGTAAAGATAACAGTATATAAATCGTTAAGATGTTTTGTATATACTAATCCCTTGTTATGAGGTTTAAGATTTAAAGCATCGTCCTCATTTAAAATGACATGGTCGGGATTACTTGCTGATTTAATTTGCTCAATTACTTTATCTGGTAGATTTGGGAAAGTAGGCATGAAAGTTATGCCTAAAGAGTCACATGCCAATACCATTCGCACATAATGGTATTCTTTATCACTAGCAAACAAAACCTTATCACCCGGTCTCATAGCAGTAGATAATATGGCGGCAAGTTTTTCTACACTATCAATTAACTCTTTATATGTATAGGTTTTATCATGACAAACAATAGCACATTTATTGCCATGAGTCTTCGCCCGTATCTTTATAGTTTCCCAAATCATATATATATTATAACAAAAAAAGGGAGAGAAGTCAATACCTCTCTCCCTGCTTTAACGCCTTAAGTGTCTGCTCTTAGGCGTTATGAGCCTCGATAATTAGTTTACCGTACTTCTTGAAGAAGTCCTCGATGCATGGAACCTTTCTAGGTTCTAGTGGAAGTTTGTAAACTTTCAATGCAGTTCTACCACCTAGAACAATCATTTCAGTTTCAAAGTTATCCATCATGAATTTGAAAAAGTTGTTAGCCATATCATATAGCTTGTCACTTTTACCTTTGTTGTTTTCTGCATACTCTTTTAGTTCGTAACAAAGTGATGCAGTAAGTGAAAACATAGCTGAGATTTCCTTAGCCTCTCTTGAAAGAGTTTTAACTTTACCTTCAAGAATTTCAGTAGGATTAGGAAGTTTCCCAGAAACAGCCCTGTGAGCCATAAACTTTGTTGCAACACCATCACCAACAGTACCTGCAATCAAGTCATGAAGTTTACTATCCTCGATAGTTTCATCTTTCATTGGCATCAACTGTGATGCAAAAGTCCAAGACCTTGGAGTAGCAAAAGCCCTTGATGCAGTTTTAGGGTCAAAGTTAAACAAGTCCATTTTGTTAGATGTTAAGTAACCAACAACATCAGAATGAATTTTGTTTTCAAGAGCCCAAGTCTGCCAGTCGTTAAAGTCAACACCCATTTCTAAGTGTACAAACCTGTTAGCTAGTGGAGAAGGCATTCTGTAAGCAACACCCCTATCTGATTCTCTGTTACCAGCGGCAACAATTAGAACATTATCAGGGAGTTCATAAGAACCTAACCTTCTGTTAAGAATAAGTTGATAAGCCGCCGCCTGTACTGATTGCGGTGCTTGGTTCATTTCGTCCAAGAATAATACAATACATTCGAATTGGTCGGCTAATTCTTGAGTAGGCAAATCAGCAGGCGGAGCCCACATCATTTGTCCTGTTTTCTCATTATAGTAAGGGATACCTCTTAAGTCAGTTGGCTCCATAAGAGCAAGTCTGAGGTCAATCATCATACCAGCACGTTCTTGTGTGATAGTATCAACAATCTCAGATTTACCGACACCCGGAGGGCCCCAAATAAATACTGGTCGCTTTCTATTGAAAGCATAATTTACTTCTGATTTGATATCGCTAGGCTTTACTATCCTAACATCCATATCGTTCATTGAAACTTGAGCAGACATATTATCAGTTCCTTTCTTTGTCATTATGTATACACTATAACACGATTCTGTAATCTGTCAAGTTTTTGAGGTTAATTAGAATGCTTATTTACTGCGATTTCTCAAGTAATTTGAATTTTTGTTCAACCCAATACTGTATTCCTAACAGTATTATCTCAGCCGCCACGGCTTCTTCATATAATCTAAGTTTCTTATTATTCAATATATATGGGGTTTTTAGATATCTATCTAGCATTAGAATCATCTTGCCAGATATATGAGTAGTTGTAATACCACAATCAGTATCATCTACAGGTACATTCTTTATTGTGTACTCTCTAAAGTGCTTTTTCATTACATTAGCACCGAATGATGTTAATCTGAAATTTTCTGTATTACTGGAAGAACTTATGAATATGTCGTTGGTACGAAACTCTTTTCGCCCTGCTTTGCGACCCTTAGTATTATCGTTGAGATAACGTATGAGTTCGTCTTTTTTCACTATTCCAACTCAAGTTTTTCGCCTTTTGTAAGAACATAAACTTCAAACTCATCTGTTTTGAATAATGTGTTTAATCTTTGTGCTAAGTTTATAGCATGTCCTGGATTAGAAAATGAAACTTTCTTATATTTAGGTCCTGGAAAGTTCACTAAAGAATTCAAACTACGTAAATTGATGGCAATTCCTTTGTTGAATACCGCATATACGGCATCGGCTTTAAGCACTTGCTCACTTCTATATGTCTTACTATCTGTATGTTCCAACAAGATAGTTGGTTTAGGTCTCGCCATTATATTTCCTTGTATTGATTTATACGTCTATTTATCATAAATTTTCATTATATTCGAATATAAACTAATTTGATGAATATGGATAATGAGGTAATGTAAACATCATTCGTTGTTGGCTTCTAGCCGTTAACCATTTTCTTAGTTCTTTTTCGTCTTTTTCGCCTATTTCGAATTCAAATTCTAGTTCTTCATATCCTGTAAATTCATCACCACGTAATACTTTCATCTTCATAATATCACCTGGCAAAGACATTATAGCATGATAAATTAGATGTAATGGCCCACGTACTTCTTCGCCATTCATTTCAATTATGATATCGCCATGACGTAATCCTGCCTCGTAGGCTAAACTACCTTCGTGTTCATCCATAGATGCATACATCATATGTCTATCTTTTTTGTCTAATTCTAGTTGTCCATTAGCTTCCATTTCTTCGTATGTAAATGTACCAAACTTATATGGTGTTTCAGAATATGGTACCCACTTTACCATTTCTTCGCCTTCGTTCTCAAGAATATAGTCCATTGCTCTAACGGCAATATCCGATATCATTGCTAGACCAACACCGTCCCAACCAGGTATACTTCTTCCTGGTGAAAGAATACTAACAACTATTCCTGCTACTTTACCATCTGTAGTCAATACAGGTCCACCACTGTTTCCTTGATTGACAACGGCATCAATTTGCATATGTAAAGTATATATACCTGTACCAAATCTATTTACATAGTTAACCATACCTGATGTTGCAGTATAAGGTAAAGACATTCCATGACCAATAACTACAACTATATCACCTTCAGCAACCTCTTTCTCTACTCTCTTATGAAACTCTAAGGCTTGCCAATCTTCATTATCTTTCTTTTCTATTTTAATCAAGGCAAAGTCTGCAACTGGATCAACTCCAACTACTTCTGCATCATAAGTCCACCAATCAGTGGCTGTGTTGACGGTCATCTTAATATTTAAAGGTAATATGATTGCTCGTTCTACAACATGGTAATTTGTTGCAATGTATCCATGTGTATCTGTTACTTTAACAAAGAACCCTGTTCCTTGTCCACCTAAATTCTGTACAAAACTTTGGTCAGTTGTGTTTAATTTAATTGATACAACACTTCTAAAATTATCATGTATTGTATGTTTAATATCTCTTTCCGTGTCAAAACCTTTTCCATTAAATAGGAAACCGTTCGTGTCATATAAGATATCACCTGCAGTATTACTCCAATTTTTATATACAAAACCTATTCCTTCATGGATTTTAACTTGTATATCCCTGATATAGGAACTAGCCGCAAAGGATAGAACAACTGCTAGTAGTACTACTAAGCCTACTCTTAAATATCTTCTTTTATTCTGATCCATAGGATCCTCCATTTACTGACGGAACTTCCC
>Ga0163179_10002043_pt1 | contig 14154 bp, 6 predicted proteins | sample AtlANTMetagenome_FD_109643 | JGI IMG/M metagenome (GOLD analysis project Ga0163179, IMG submission 109643) | Marine eukaryotic phytoplankton communities from the Atlantic Ocean - Atlantic ANT 2 Metagenome | ecosystem: Environmental > Aquatic > Marine > Oceanic | place: North Atlantic Ocean...
GAGTCTTTAGTTAGTAGAATAACAGGTTTTGCTGATATGATTCAGTTGACTCACTTAAAGTTACAGCAAGTTATGTCAAGAATGGTACCAGACGGTGTTTATCTTGACGCTGATGGTTTAGCTGAAATAGATCTTGGTAATGGAACAAATTATAATCCACAAGAAGCCCTAAACATGTTCTTTCAAACTGGTAGTGTTATAGGTAGAAGCTTTACGTCTGACGGAGATATGAACCCAGGTAAAGTGCCAATACAGCAAATTAACCATGGGGCTGCTGGTGGAAAGATGCAAGCGTTAATACAGACTTACAACTATTATTTACAAATGATAAGAGATGTAACCGGATTGAATGAAGCTGTAGACGCTACAACTCCAGATAAAAATGCTTTAGTTGGTGTACAAAAGCTCGCGGCTGCAAATTCTAATACAGCTACAAGACATATACTTCAATCGATGATGTTTATAACAGCTGAGGTTGCAGAGTGCTTATCTTTGAGAATTTCTGATATAATAGAATACTCACCCACAAAAAACGCTTTCATTCAAGCTATTGGTGCACACAACGTAGCAACATTAGATGAGTTGACAGAATTACATCTTCATGATTTTGGTATATTTATAGAACTATTACCAGATGAAGAAGAAAAAATGCTATTAGAAAATAATATACAACAAGCTCTCGCTCAACAATTAATAGAGCTGGATGATGCTATTGATCTACGCGAGATTAGAAACTTAAAGCTAGCTAATCAACTTCTTAAAGTTAAAAGAAAGCGAAAACTAGAAAGAGACCAATTGATTCAACAACAAAATATTCAAGCTCAATCTCAAGCTCAACAACAACAGGTTCAAGCTCAAGCTCAGGCAGAGATGCAAAAAAATCAAGCTAAAGCAGATGTAGATAGTCAACTAGAAGCTACAAAAAATCAATTAAAGATACAATACTTACAACAAGAAGTTCAGTCTAAAAAAGATCTTATGATGCTAGAGTTTGAACTTAACTCTAGGATAAAAGGGATGGAGAGTCAAATCAATGACGAAAGAGAGGTGGTTAGAGAAGATAGAAAAGACCAAAGAGTTGACAGGCAAGCGGCACATCAAAAACAAATGATTAACCAAAGAAATCAGGGTGATTCAATTAATAACTTTGAGTCATCAGGTAATGATATAATTACAGGGGGAGCTGATATAGATCGGTTTTAATCCTAATTTTTAATATTTTATAAAATTTTATTTATGGCAGAAGAAAACAAAGAGGTACTTGAAGAAGTCACCGAAGAACAAGTTGAACAACCAAAAGAAGAGGTTGTTGAAAACAAAGTAGACGAATCTAAATTTGATAGTGCTGGAGATGACAGTGTTATTAAAATAGATTTAAATAACCCACCATCTCAAGAAAGCGAAGAGGTTGAAGAAGAACCCGCTGAAGAAGAAAAGGTGGACGTAGTTGAGGAAGAAAATGTTGTTGAAGAAAACACAGAGGAACAACCAGTGCTCCAGGAGATTACCGATGAAGTAGCGGAGGAGACTGTAGAAGAAGTCCAAAGTGTTGTTAAAGAGGATGTAGTAGAAGTAGAGGCAACTAAAAAACCATTACCTGAAAATATACAAAAACTTGTAGATTTTATGGAGGATACTGGTGGTGATTTACAAGACTACGTTAGTTTAAACAGAGATGTATCTAAAATGGATAGCTCAGACGTGCTCGATGAGTACTATCGTGCAACTAAATCACATTTAACAGCGGACGAAAGAAACTTTATGTTAGAAGAGAAGTTTAGTTACGATGAAGAAGCCGATGATCCTAGAGATATAAAGAAAAAGAAAATAGCCCTCAAAGAGCAAGTTGCCGAGGCTAAAGCCTATCTAGACGGGCAAAAGTCTAAATACTATGAAGATATCAAAGCTGGGTCAAAGCTGACTCAAGAACAAAAAGAAGCAATTGATTTCTTTAATAGACATAATAAGGATAGTAAAGAACAGAAGGAGTTAAGTGAAGCTTCTGTAAAAGATTTTAACGAAAAAACTAATAATGTTTTTAATGAAAATTTCAAAGGTTTTGATTTTAAAGTTGGAGACAAAAAATATAGGTTTAACGTTAAAGACGTAGATAAAGTTAAATCAACACAAAGTAATATTAATAATTTTATTAATATGTTTAGTGATAAGGACAAATCTACGATTAAAGATGCTAAAGGTTATCACAAGTCCTTATTTACAGCTATGAATGCTGATGCTATTGCTAATCATTTTTATGAACAAGGAAAAGCTGATGCAACAAAAAATAGAGTAGCTAGAGATAAGAATATTAATTTAGACCCTAGACAAACTCATGGAGAGACAAATGTTGGGGGTGTAAAATATAGAGTGATAGGTGAATCTTCTTCTGATATGAAAAATAGATCCTTTAAAATTAGAAAGAAAAATTAACTTTAAAAAATTATAAATTATGGCAATTTCAAATCCAGGCCCGGGTCATTCCGGTGTCGCAGGTAGTTTGAATAGTGTAGCTGCTCCACAAAAAGCATTACTATCTTCAAATTACATAGATTTTACAAGTGGCGCTGGCAACGACTGGGGTCAACAATACCTGCCTGACTTAATGGAAAAAGAAGCTGAAGTGTTCGGTAATAGAACAATTTCAGGTTTTTTATCTCAAGTTGGTGCAGAAGAGGCAATGTCCTCAGACCAAGTAGTTTGGTCGGAACAAGGTAGATTACATTTATCTTACACAGGTTCATTAGTGGTAAATTCAGGTGAACTAACTATTTCTGCTGATATAGATGGTAACCCAATTAGCACTAACCATGGTATTCGTCTTAATGATATCGTTATTTTAGCAACAGCTGAGGGAGCTATTAAATGTAACGTTGGTGTTGTTGCAAACGCTGTCGTAACATGTTATCCTTATGAGCATAACGATATTGGTGACACTACTGCTTTTACAGCAGGTGCTACAGTTGATGCTACAATATTAGTTATTGGTTCTGAATACGGTAAAGGTGTTAAAGGACAAGGAGCTGTTACAGCTACAGCAAACAATGGTTACGGACAAGTTAAACCTACTCACAAGTCATTTTCTAACAAACCAATTATTATAAAAGATTACTATGAGATCTCTGGATCTGATGCTTCTCAAATTGGTTGGGTTGAAGTTTCTGGTGAAGCTGGGCAAAGTGGTTATCTTTGGTATTTAAAAGCCGAAGGTGATACTAGAGCTCGTTTTGGTGATTACTTAGAAATGACAATGTTAGAGGCTGTTAAAGGTACAGCTGCTGCTGGTGATACTGATGCAGACCACGGTGTTGGTGGTTTATTAGCTGGTAACAATATTGGTACTGAAGGTTTATTTGCTGCTATTGAAACTAGAGGTAATGTAACTACAGGTGTAACAGGTGTTAATGCTGCTACTGACTTAGCTGAATTCGATGCTATTTTAGCTGAATTCGATAATCAAGGTGCTATTGAGGAAAACATGATGTTTGTAAATCGTTCAACTGCTTTAGCAATTGACGATATGCTTGCTTCAATGAATTCTTACGGAGCTGGAGGTACTTCTTACGGAGTATTTGATAACGACGAGGATATGGCATTAAACTTAGGTTTCTCAGGATTTAGAAGAGGTTCTTATGACTTCTACAAATCTGATTTTAGATACTTAAATGATAAAGCTACAAGAGGCGCTATTAACGCTAGAGATGCTGTTGCTCCTTTAAGAGGTGTAATAGTACCAGCTGGTGTTAGTACTGTTTACGATCAATCATTAGGAAAGAATCTTAAACGACCTTTCTTACACGTTAGATATCGTGCTTCGCAAACTGAATCAAGAAAAATGAAAACATGGACTACAGGTTCTGTAGGAGCTGTTACTTCTGATCTTGACGCAATGCAAGTGCATTATTTATCAGAAAGATGTTTAGTTACTCAAGGTGCTAACAACTTTATGTTGATGAAGTAAAATACTTTATTTATAAGGGCGGTCTAGTATCGCCCTTATATTTTTATTAATTATATTATATATTATATTATGGCAAAAAAGAAAAAAGAAGCTATAGAAGAACCTATAGTTGAAGAAACGGTTACTATGGAAGAACCGGTGGTTGAAACTCCTAAAGTAAAAAAAGAAGTTAAACCCGAAATAAAAAAAGATACTTGGAAATATAAAGATCGAATTTATTATTTAAATGGCAGAAAAAAACCTTTAACATATATTATCAAGGCTAGTGGTATTTATTACTGGGACGAAAACAAGGGATACGAAAGAGAATTAAAATACTGCTCTAATCAAAGAACTGTGTTTGTAGACGAAATGAAAGGTGACCAAAGACAAGAGCACATTGTTTTTAGATCTGGTGCATTGCATGTTCCTAAGTCTAAAACAGTTTTACAAAAACTACTGTCTCTATATCACCCGCATAGAGATAAACTCTACAGAGAGTGGAAGCCTGAAGTTAAGGCTATGAATGAGATTGATGTTCTTGAATTAGAAATAGAAGCTTTAAACGCTGCTCAGAATCTAGATATTGATATGGCTGAAGCCGTTATGAGAGTAGAAATAGGTTCCAAGGTATCAGAGATTAGTTCTAAAGAATTAAAACGAGATTTACTAATATATGCTAAAAGAAATCCTAAATTGTTCTTAGACTTAGTTAATGATGAAAACGTAATGCTTAGAAACTTTGGTATCAAAGCTACTGAGATGGGAATAATAAAATTATCTTCAGATCAAAGAGCATTTAGTTGGGGTTCTAATGATAGAAAACTAATGACTGTTCCATTTGATGAGCATCCATATTCAGCGTTAGCTGCTTGGTTTAAAACCGATGAAGGTATGGAAATATATTCAAATATAGAAAAAAGATTAAACTAGTAATTTTTTAACTAATATTAATAGCCACTCATTACGGGTGGCTATTTTTATTTAGGTGCTAACCTTTTTACTTATTATGTAACTATAATATAGTAAAATATATTTATAAAACAAGTAAGATGATTAAGATAGATGACGTATATCAAAAGGTGTTAGTTTTAGCTAATAGAGAACAAAGGGGTTATGTAACGCCTCAGGAGTTTAATCTAATAGCTAGTAAAGCTCAGCTTGATATACTTGGTAATTATTTTCACGATATTAAAATGGCTCATTTAAAACCTAAGAATCAATCAGGTTTTGGAGATGAAATGGAGATGTTATCTGAAAAATTACAACCCTTTCGCACCACAACTTCAACTACACTGAATCCTGATGCAAATGACGATGATACTATTTCCCCCACGCTAGCTCTTCCAACAGATCTATATGCTATAGAAAGTATACACAGAAATGAAGGTGAAGTTTTAGAGTTAAGTAAAAAAGAAATACTATTAACTGAAAATCATCCGTTAACAAAAGCAACAATCAATAGAACTGTTTACGTTAGAGAAGAAGCTAATAGTGTAACGCTGTACCCAACTCCAGTAGCAACTCAAGCTATAGTTAATTTAGGCGTTGTTACACAAGGAGTTACCTTTACTATTAATTACTTTAAAAAACCCGATCTACCGAAATGGGGTTACGTAGTTGTTAGTGAAAAGGCATTATATAGTTCAACTAATAGTACTGATTTTGAATTACACGCTTCAGAAGAAGAAACTTTAGTTACTAGAATATTAGAGTTAGCTGGTATAGTTATAAATAGACCAGATTTACAGCAAGCTGCTATGATTGATAAGCAGATGACTAAACAAGAACAAAATAATTAATTATGGGATTACTAGACGGAACCTCACAGCAAAGTTACTACCAAGGTCAAGCTGGATCTGCTGGTATGTACCAATTCACGACAATGGACAATATCATTACCGCGTTTATGATAGCTTACGTTGGAGAAGATAAAATAATACCAAAGGTAAATAGAACAGACGTACAGTTTCATGCTATGCGCGCGATACAAGAATTATCCTATGATGTGTTTAAATCAATTAAGTCTCAAGAAATAGAAGTAACAAATACTTTAAAAATGATGCTACCACAAGACTATGTTAACTACGTTAAAGTTGTTAGATCAGATAGCAATGGTATAGAAAGGGTTTTATATCACACAAATAAAACTTCAAATCCATTTCCTATAAAACAAGTTGATCTTCTTGGTGTCACCGTTTATGACTTTGATGATAATAATAATTTAGAGGAACAAGGTAGTGCTGGGACCGCGGCTGTAACAGCTTATATAGAAACTGGAACACAACCATTCGGTAGTGATTCTCTTCAAAATTTCTCAAATCAAACAACTCCTGATTCTTATACTGATGACACAACTGATATTGAGATAGACAATAGAGGTAGAAGATATGGTTTAGACCCTCAGCACGCTCAATCAAATGGTACATTTTTTATAGATAACAGAACTGGGTTTATACACTTTGGTTCTTCACTTGCTGGTGAAACTATAATTTTAAAATATATTAGTGATGGACTAGGTACTGATACTGAAATGGTTGTCCACAAGTTTTGCGAAGAAGCTGTTTACAAGCATATAGCTTATGCGGTACTATCTACAAGATCTAACATACCGGAGTTTATAATTGCTAGATATAGAAAAGAAAGATTTGCTGAAACTAGAAAAGCAAAAATAAGATTATCAAGTATTAAGATAGAAGAATTTACTCAAGTGCTAAAAGGTTTAGGTAAACCAATAAAGTAATATCATGCCAGAAATTAAACATACTTTTATAGGTGGAAAAATGAACAAAGATCTCGATGAGAGAATTGTTCCAAATGGCGAATACAGAGACGCTAAAAATATCCAGGTTAGAACAACCGACAGTGATGCTGGTGGTACTGTACAGGGTATAAAAGGTAATTCTTCTGTAGGTGTTTTTAGTGAATACGTAGAACTTCCAGGTACAACTCTAAAAACAAAAACAATAGGTAGTGTTGTTGATGAAAAAAATGATAATATATATTTTTTCATGGCAGCACCAAACGTTGGTACTATATCTCTAGACAATGTTACTTCTTTAACTGTTGATAAAACAAGAGTATTTACTGATGGTATAGTAGAACAAAACATCGACGGAACAACAACTCCAGTAATTATTGATGAGCATACGTTAATTACTTCGGCTCAAAACGCTTTTACAAGTAGTGATTCAGTAGTTGGATACAGCAGTGAAAGCGATCTATGGCAAGAAATAAAAATAACAGATGAGGTTCTTAAGGCAAAAATAAGACCTGGAATGAAGATGGAGATTTTTAATGCTGATGGAGAAAATCAAACTCCAGGAGCTTTTGTTAAAGATGTGTACGTGCAAAATGGGACTTTTGAAACTAAAATTGTTTTACACACAGCTTATTATCTTGGAAATGGTATTGGCACTTTAATTAACGACAACACAGCTTGGGTTAAATTTTCAAGTCCACGAGTTTTAAATTTTAATTACGATTCACAGATAACGGCAATAAATATCATTGACAATCTACTTATATGGACTGATGGCGATAGTGAACCAAAAAAAATAAATATAGATAGATGTAAAGCAGGTACACCTGCTTTTATAGCTGATGAATATGTTATTAATGGTGATCTTTCAGAAGATTTAACGTTGAATACTGACAACGACCAGCAGGTTGGATGGGCTACAACAGGTGGTGTGGCTCTTGGTGCAGAGACTGTTCCGTCTGTGGGGATTAACGTAAATAATGGAGGTGACAACGCCTTAGTGCTAGTGGGACTACAGCATTGGAATGCTAATAATGACGCTTACAATGGGCAAGTGTGGCAAAGTGCATTGGGTTTAACACCTGGTGACACTTATGTTTTTTCTTTTGACTACACGATTACAGCAGGTACGTTAACTTCCGATTTAAACAATGCCATTGATATAAACACCTATTTAACCGGATCTGGTACTCACACTGAGACGTTTACAGCAACTACCGATCAACTAGATATAATATTCTATGGATCAAACACGTTAGTGCCATCAGATGGTGCTGTTTTTGCAAACCTGTCTAACATATCTCTTCTAAGCACCGGGACAACTACATATTCACATACAAAATTATTTGTAAGTGATCCAACTGATATAGATGCAGATGAGTACATACCGATAACAGATCTAGAGGTTTATAGTTTTGAAGGAGATAAAATTGATGAAAACATAAAAGAAGAACACATAACTGTTATAAAAAAAGCTCCAGTCGTAGCACCTTCAATAACACTTAATGAAACAGATAGAGGCGAAGGGTTAGCAACTATCAGTATAACTGAGTGTCCATTTCTTTCGTCTATATCGAACTCCTCAACAAGTACAATAAATATAAATGATATACGTGTGTTTACTAGTGATGGTTTAGATTCTACTATTTTTAGAGTTAACGATATCTTACACTTTGACTCTTCTTACATAGAGTACAATGATGATCAATCAACAGTGTTAATTAACGAGGATATTAGAGTTACGTGTAAGTTTATATCTTACTTAGATGACGAACAAAATGAGGTTTCTGAAGCTACTAACACAATTAAAGTAGAAGTTTCTCATTTTCCTACAGAGTATTTAGATTATACGATTTCAGATTGGACAGTAACACTAAAGCAAAAGGAACCGTTATTTGAATTAAAACTAGGTAGATTTGCATATAGATACAAATACGAAGATGGTGAGTATTCTACTTTTAGCCCTTGGTCTGAATTAGCTTTTTTACCAGGATTTTTTGAGTATGAATCTAGAGGTGGTTATAACACCGGAATGAAAAACAATGTTAGAGAGATTATTATAAAAGACTTTGTTCCGTTTAAAACAAAACCTCTAGACGTTAAAAGTGTTGATATACTTTATAAGGCCACGAATTCATCTAGTTGTTATGTTGTAAAAACAATAACTAGAGGCGTTGATTCAGAGTGGGAATTTTTTACACCTAATACTAATGACATTACTGGAAGTTTATCTGGACAACTACATATAACATCTGAAGCTATACACACTATTATGGCTGATGATCAAATATTAAGAACATGGGACAATGTACCAAGATATGCTGAAAGTCAAGAAATAACAGGTAATAGATTACTATTTGGTAATTACGTTCAAGGTTATGATATACAACTACCCGTTGGTTTAACTCAAGAGGTTATTAGTGAAGAGATAGTTAATGTTAAATTTCCAAACAAATCTATAAAATCCATGAGGGATTATAAGTGGGGTTTAGTGTTCGGTGATAAATATGGAAGAGAAACACCTGTTTTTACATCTGGTTATACAGCTGGATATTTAGATAGTTACACTAGTTTAACTGGAGATGTTTCTTTAGATAAAGAATTCTCTAGTACAAAAAACCATTTTAGATTAAAACAAAAATGGGAAAATCCAATGAACGATAACAACTCTCCCCCTGACTGGGCTGATTATGTTAAGTTCTATGTTAAAGAAACATCTAATGAGTATTACAACTTAGTATTAAATGGTTGGTACTACGCTGACGACCAAGAAGACACAGCATGGTTATCATTTCAATCAACAGATAGAAATAAAGTCGATGAAGAAACGTATTTGATATTAAAAAGTGTAAATGGAGAAGCAAAACCAGTTAAAGAAAATTCTAAGTACAAAATAATATCAATATCAAATAGTGCTCCAGATTATATAAAAACAAAACATCTTGACATAGGTAATGTTCAAATAACGCCAGGTAATAATGGAACTGGATCTACAGTGTGGGGAAATGGTGAAGGTGTTAATATTACTAACACTATACCAGACTTACTAATGATACCGGGTGAAAAGGGTAGATTAGTTTCTATCGATAAAAACGTTTGGTCAAATATATTTGGCATGGGTGCCATTAATGTTGATGATAGACCAAGGTCAATGAGTTCATCTAAACTTAGCTTTAGAGTTCGTGGTACAGCTGGTGGTGTTAAAAAGTATACAAAGTGGGTGGAGATAACTAACTACAAATATGCTACCGTGGACAGCTCGGGAGATTTTTTTGACATATATTACGCTGAGGATTTTGGTGACGAAGCAAATATGATGCAAAGATTTTTAAATGATACATCTTTAAACTATACAACAAGTGTAACTGGATTAGAGTATCATTTTGAATTCAAAGAGGAGGTTATTGAAAACAAACCTGAATTTGATGGTAGATTTTTTGTTAAGGTAGAAATAGACCCTTCTTTAAAACAAAACTTATTAAAAGAAGCAATTATAGAGGAACAATATGTTCCAATAGGATCTTTTAACGTAGACTATATTGAAAGTGAATCTACTAGTTCCGCGCAATTATTTCAAGATGGTGTGCAATCAACTTGGGGTTGGGGACAAGGTGATGGTTGGTGGTATAACGCTTTTAACGAGGTAGATCAATGGACTAGTTTTGGAAACGGTGGTTCACCGACTGCTTGGGATGGTAATCAGGGTACCACTAGTTCTCAAGGACAATTAGATGCAGACTCTAGTGGCACATATAGTGATAGTCATTTCGCGTTTTCAGGTTTAACATTTTGGCAGGGCATGACAAGTTGGGCAGCAGATGTTTTTGATAATGGTAATTATCAGAGTCTAATGAATACTGATGGTACCTGGGAATATTATTATTCATGGCAAACCCCCAATACAATATTAATAATTCCACAAGAGACACCAGTTGATGCAGTTGGAAATCCTATTAATGCTTTAGCTGGAGGTAGTTCGATTTATGGTATGGGTGGTGGATTTGCGTGGTACTGTTGGAAAGCTCAAACAAAAAGCTTTTGGTCTTCAAGGAAAGCCAGCAGAGGCAGTAGACCTTTTCTTGATGCAGCCGCAATAGCAGGTACAAGGCAGGGTAGCTATACATTTACAGGTAACACTCCAGTATTTAGGAGAATGGTTATTGGTACTGAAAGTGGACAAACCCCAACAGGTTTAGATGCTGGCCAATTAACCGATCAAGTAATGACAAACAATGGATTGACATCCTCAGCACCTGATGGTGGTACTTTTGGTAGAATGTGTCTTGCTGTAACAGGATATGACTCTTACGCCTCAATGAGCACCGCTGATAGAAAGTTTATGGAGATAATGAAAACAACAAGTACTATTTTTAGGTTTGCTGGTGATCCTAATAATGTGTACAAAGTTTTAATGTCGGAAGACTACGTGGATGCAGCAAATGATACGGATTGGTATGGAACAGCTGGCTCAATAGAGGTTAGTCAATCTACTGGTAACAACATTAGACTGGGTTTTAGAATAAATTTTAGGAAGCTAGATAGCAACACTAATGTAACTAGCGCTGGAGTTGATGTTAGTAGCTTTGATCCAAGAGGAACTGTTAGGCACGATGGTACGGCATCTATGGGTATTGAAATACTTAGACACACTAGAATAGGTGGCGGTCAGGTAATTGTATTAAGTGACATGGCTGTTTTTGAAACAGAACCAAAAGAAGATACAGATTTAGATATATATTATGAAGGATCCAGCTCGTTGCCACTAGTGTTAAACGAGGAAAACATAAACAACTTTATACCAATGAAATGTGGAATTTCTATTGAAAGGCCAGATGGAGACACTGTAAAATATATTACTTTACCTCTAGCTCAATCTCTTGATATTGTTGACAACCCAACAAATGTAGTTTCTAATATAATAGCAAAGCCCCGTTTGTTTAATACAAATATATCTCTACCAGTAGACGCTAGTGGGGTATCGGCTCGTGGTGTAGGCGACCCAATAATACACATAACAAACTTAGATGGACTAGGTGCTGAAGTTGACCAAGATAATGGTATATACGTAGGTGATCACATTTGTTTTTATCATAAAAATGGAACAAAAACTAGATCAAAAATAACTGGGTTTTATAAAAAATTAGCACCAACAGATCCTAGTGGTGGATATCACTCTAGATTCCATCCAATTCATTCTCACGTTGGATCAATACAAGCTAACCCGGACGTAAATGGTTGGCCAAGTAACGTTTTAACAGACGGAACCAATAATTGGGAGTATGCAGCCGGTAACTTTATAAACACAATAACAATTTTTGAAGACGAAATAGATGGGAATGTTGCGGGAGCCGCACCCTTAGAAGTTGGTATGCAAATGGTTGGTTATGTGGAAATAGACGCTGACACTGGAGATGAAGTTATTGATGGTTTAACAGGTATAGCTCCACCAGGAATTGTAGTACAAGAAATATTACCTCCAGATGCGAACGGTAATTATATTAAAATCAAGGTAACTAGTTCCACGGCTACACCATTTTATTGGGCAAAATCAGATGGTACTTTACAAACCTGGGAAGAATTTAATAGTGCTGGTGGAGCGAATCAAATGGGTAGAAAATTTAAAGTTGAATTTATACATCCACCAACTGGGTATTATTCTATTGATAGAAACGCGTGGAAATACCAAGTCGATTTAGATTGGTTTAATTGCTACTCATATGGTAATGGTGTTGAATCAGATAGAATTAGAGATACTTTTAATGCTTCACAGATAGACAACGGAGTTAGAGTTTCAACTACGTTTTCTGGTTATGGAAAAGAAAATAGAACCAATGGTTTAATATACTCAGGTTTATATAACTCTATATCGGAAACAAACAATCTAAATGAGTTTAACATGTCTCAAAAAATAACTAAGGATTTAAATCCATCTTATGGTTCTATACAGAGATTAAGAACTAGGGATACAGATGTTATTGTTTTCACTGAAGATAAAATACTAAAAGTTTTATCAAACAAAGACGCTCTGTATAATGCTGATGGAAACCCTCAGTTAACTGCTACTGAAATGGTATTAGGACAAGCCATACCATTTGTTGGCGACTATGGAATATCTAAAAATCCAGAGTCATTAGCTTGGGATAACTTTAGAATGTATTTTACCGACAAACAAAGAGGTGCTGTTTTAAGGTTGTCAAGAGATGGTTTAACTCCGATATCAAATGTTGGAATGAAAACGTGGTTTAGAGATAACTTAAAAAACGCCGATAGAGCTTTAGGTACTTTTGATATAGTTAGTGGAGAATACAATTTAACTCTAACTAAAACTGGTGGAGATTCTAGTTATGACACAACGGTATCTTTTAGCGAAGAATCAAAAGGGTGGGTTAGCTTTAAATCGTTTATTCCTTTAAATGGAGGGTCAGTTAGTGGTTCTTATATGACATCTAATTTATATGTTATATATAAACATTACTCTCACTCCGCTTATAACACGTTTTACAACAGTGCATATGAGTCATCAGTTTCGGTTTTGTTTAATGATTCACCTGGTGTAATAAAATCTTTTAACTCAATTAATTACGAGGGATCTCAATCAAAAGTGGTTAAAAACCTTACTGACAATAGCGAGTTTTACAACTTAAACGATAAAACTGGCTGGTATGTTAACTCTATTGAAACAGATAAGCAAAGTGGTACCGTACCTGAGTTTATAGAAAAAGAAGGTAAGTGGTTTAATAAAATAAATGGAACCGAAACAACACTGTCAAATTTAGATACCGGCGAATTTACTGTTCAAGGCGTTGGAGAACCGTACGAAGTAGGAACAATATATTACCAAGGAAATACCGTAGCTAATGATGAATCAACCCTAGGAGGATAAAATAATTTTAAATGAATTTTTCAATAGACATAATAGACATTATTAATAATAACTCTGGCGTGGTAACATTTACCGTAAAAGCTCCTTATAGACTAAAATCGTTCATAAAACATGGTGGTACAAAGCAAGAACAAAAAGTGTACAACATAATAGGATTTAAAAAAACAAAAGGTAAAACCGCAGTAGCAACTGTTAAAATAGAAAAAAAGCCTGATGATCCTACGTTACGAGTGTTTCAAAAAAAACCATCTTTAAGTTCTAATGGTGATATTAGTTTAAAATGGAAAAGTACTGAAAGTACTAAAGTAAATGATGGAGATAAAAATTATAGAAAAGGTAACTATCCACAATCATATACTTTTGACTTAATTTATAATGTTACTAAATCTGTAAGTAAGCAAAGTGGTGTTACAGCTAACTTAACATACAAAGACTCTATTATGCCTCCAGTGTCTACGAAGGGAGTTACTGGAAATATGATTGCTGATATATTATATGGAACAAGCGTTATAAATAAAAATGGAGAATCAAGAGTAGTTAAAATAATTGGAGTGCCAGGGGCTGAGGGGAAAA
>Ga0163179_10002044_pt1 | contig 14148 bp, 29 predicted proteins | sample AtlANTMetagenome_FD_109643 | JGI IMG/M metagenome (GOLD analysis project Ga0163179, IMG submission 109643) | Marine eukaryotic phytoplankton communities from the Atlantic Ocean - Atlantic ANT 2 Metagenome | ecosystem: Environmental > Aquatic > Marine > Oceanic | place: North Atlantic Ocean...
GAAGATATAGAACCCGAAACAAAAGGCTAACCAAAATGGGAAACTACACCTTTTACTTAACAAAAACACTAACAAATGGAGTAGAAATGGACAACTACACAGCAGTAGGAATAGCAGAGGGGTTTATACAAGCCGAAAGCGAAGAACAATACATTGTGGCTTGGCAACACCTTATAGACACAGGTATGGCTTGGACACTGCAAGGGTGGTTCGGTAGGACAGCACAGGCTCTCATAGAGCAAGGTGTATGTACCAACCCCCGAAACGAGCAAGCCCACCTATAAACGATTAAAACATTCGCCCAAATTTTTCCCTTTCATACGGAGTTTACTATGAAAAGCACACTTATTCCTTTCTTTTTTTCACAACTACCTTTCGCCATTCTTCTTATTATTATCGGCTGTTTCAAGCAAGTGAACGCAGAGCCACCAATCGCAACGGTTGAGATTGTAGAAGAAGAGATAGAGATTGTCTTTATCCGTCCACCAACACAGGAAGAGACAGAGAGAGCAAGAGCGTATAACTTGGCAAATCCTCTATAAGAGAAAAAAGTTTGAATAAAAGTTAAAGCATAATCGTATTACCAATATAACCAAAGAAACAAAGGATTTAATATGGACTTAACACCACCAAAGTATGCAAGAGTATATGACTTGCTCTTCAAAGAGGACTTAGAGACTATCGTCAATAAGATCGTCACAGAATATGAACAGTATTACAAAGATAACGAGGATGTAGAATACATCCAACTCACAGTAGGCACTAACGGAGATTTGTGTGAGGTATCGGGATCGACACTATACGGATACCAAACAGGCGATAACAGTTACACAGGTGGAGCATACGGATACAGGCATTGGGGCGTTGCAGAGATTGACGATGAAAGCGATCCCGAAGAGGTGGTAGAGGACATTTGTGAGCAGTTAGCAGAGCATTTAGCCTATGAAGATTTAGATTGTTAAAAAAAGTTTGAATAAAAATAAATCATCAATCGTATTACTTATACAACCGAATAGCGAGGTACAAAATGGAAGAACTCATTAAGCAACTTGAACAACTTGTGCAAGAAAGTATAACCGAAACAGAGCAAAGCCCACAAAAACTCTTTGAAAGAGCGATATGGACAGTAGAGAACATCGACAAGGTAGCAAGGCAGTCAACAGAGGTTCGGGGCTTTCCAGTTAGTGAAAAAAGGTTGGAAACAACAAAGATCGCTATCCTCAACAGTCTTGTATCACAAGTCTCAGAGGTTTGGGAAACCATCAATGATGGTTCAGAGGTTGAAGATTTGGGGGAGCGAGCCTTAAACCTAGGTTGTGACGCTCTTGATAGGCTTAACGCACTACAATAAAAAAAAGTTTGAATAAAACTTAAACCTTAATCGTATTACTTATATAACCAAAAACAACGAGGGAAACAATGGCTAAAAACTTACCTTATGTAGTCCTATGGCACGAGGCAGTGTCACGATTTGAAAACGAAGAGATCCCTTGGATCAGAGAACAATATGAACAAGATGGAGAAATCGATTATATCGCAAGGTGTACGGTTTGGAATGATTGGACTGATATGCTATGCAAGAATAACGAGATCAGCGACTGGCAATATGAGAACTGGGATCATCCCGATTGTTGCCTAACAGAAGAAGAGATAGAAGAGAGGGATAACCAATGACAGCAGAGCAGATAGAACAAAAGATAAGAGAGTGGAAAGTGCTAAGGGAGACTAACCGTTTAATCGTTAGCGATCCACAGATTGATAGGATTATCCACGAAAGGATCGAAAGGCTCTCCCATAGGTTTGAGGTATTGAGAGCGAAAGAAGAAAAGAATAAAAAACTTTGAATAAAACTCTATCCCCAATCGTATTACTTGTACAACCAATCAAGGAGAGAATAAAACAATGGAAACGCTATTCACAAAAACAGAAAAGATCCAATCAGCCTATGACTCATACATAGAGTTCCTTGCAAAGTATCCCACTCTCTCCAAGAGAGAGATAGCAGAAACCTGTTGCGAAACTTGGGGGATAAAGATCCACGAACTAGCCGACATTGTTATTGAGAATGGGAAATAAAAATAAAAAACTTTGAATAAAAATAAATCATCAATCGTATAGTTATTACACAACGCAGCCAAGGGAGTACCCAATGCAACAATCAACCGAAACCACAGTTTATATTCGCCCATCACAAAAGTTCTATGGCAAGTATGAGGTAGTAACACCACAGGGAGTTATCCCTTGTCACAACTATGCGACAGCAAGGACAATCGTGCGAGAGAAGAGAGAACAATAAAAAAGTTTGAATAAAAGAACAATATCAATCGTATTACTTATATAACCACTAACACAGGGCGACACGATGCCATTCGAGACAACTTACTTTAAGACAAAGCAACAGGCACTAGCCTATTTCAACAAGGTTGCAAGAGAACACATTGCGTTCCTATGTATAGACAATGAGCCTTGTTTCGGTAAGGAATGGTTCGTGGCTAACGAGTCGGATTATCGGTTCTATAAAGATCAGTTTTATATGGATATGACTTTGGAACTATGCTCAGAATAAAAGTAAAAGTTTTTTGAATAAAAGAGCAACCTTATTCGTATTACTTATATAACCAAGAGCAGAGAGGACATTATGTCAAGAACACATACACAGACATTCGATTATCTTAGAGAGGCAAGGCAATGGGCATATCGTGAACTTGATACAAGCCAAGGCATATTCTTTCTTGTCTTTGAAACAGATATACAAGGCTATGACAGGTACTACTTTCTTGATCAAGACGAATACAATAGACATACAGCCCTATGGGAGACTGATTTGGACATTGTTGAGGTTTGGGAATAAAGATAAAAAAGTTTGAATAAAAATAAATCATCAATCGTATTACTAATATAACCAAGAAACAAAGGACTCTCCAAAGTGAAGAACCTACCTAAGCAACAACAGATAAATCTTATTGATAAGCAACTAGTAACTTGGATTGAACTTATGGTACAGTATAAGAATAGCCACAGTATGAGAAAGCATAAGTTTGCAATGGAACGGACAGACTGGTGTATCAAGGAACTTAAAAGGTTGAGAGCAGAATAAAAATAAAAAACTTTGAATAAAACTATAACCCTAACCGTATTACTTATACAAGGGGAGGACAGCAGAGAATGAAAGGCGATGACTAAGGGCGTTAAGGTTACTTGCACTAAGCCCATATCAATAAGCAAGCGATTACAAGGCAACGAGCCAACAAAGGAGTTCAGAACCCTCTCCCACTAAAAGGGTTCGCTATTTACTTTCACATACGCATATAGGGATTTATTATGAGCATACATTATAGGCTTTATTATAAAGATTTATCTAGTGCCTCCCTTAAGAGACTATTCTATTTCAACCGTTCCAATATGGAAAGACAAAACATCATTAAAGCAATCTTAAAGAATAGAGGTATCAAGTTATGATTAAGTTACTATTGGTTTTCATTGTATTCTATACACTACTAGCCATTACACCTAAGTTCCTTATAGCGTTGGCTCTTACTATCGGACTTAAAACCTATATATGATTTTATCGTGTGTGTGGACAAGTCAAGTAGTACATACGATTTCATTGTACGCATACATAGGGATATATGATTTCATTGCGTGTGAGGGAGGGTATCAAGCCCACATTAACTAGGACATTTAATCTTTTTTTAACTTTATTTGAATAAAAACAATCAATCAACCGTATAACTTATACAACCCAAGCAAGGAGCATTTTATGAGCATAATCAGAACCAATAATGAGGGTGTCGCTAAGGCATGGAGCAACGGAGAGTCAGCACGAAACGGTACTAACGCATACAGCACCGATGGCAGGAACCTATACTCATATAGGACACGCATAGGCTACACCACAACACAGGGAACTAAGATCCTCCTAGACTACACAGCCAAGACAGGCAACTTTCTCAGTATGACGACTAGTAGCAAGCACATCCCACCAGCGAGGGGATACGCAGATGAGACTATGAACCCAAGTGTCGTACAAAATCTTGAAAAGTTTCAATAAAGTTTGAATAAAATATAATCGTCAATCGTATTACTTATATAACCCAAACAGCCGAGGCTTTTAATGTTCTTCACTACTGAGCAAACTGTCGCACTCTCTAACCTTATCGCCACCCTTACTGCATTGTGGGGCGTACAGCCCGAAATCCTCACAGAAGAGGGAGGACAAACGATTGTAGCGTACTTTAAGGCTCAACACGAAGGTGGTATGCACTACACGATAGGAATAGCCGAAATGAGAGCATTGAATAATTGGAACCTTTCGGACGCTCCTATCGAAACAGTCACTTTGCAAGGGCTATATCTTATGAGAGAGCAAGGGCGATATATTGAAATCGTACCTAATCAGATATGGAAACTTTAAAAAAACTTAAAAAAAGTTCAATAAAGATTGAATAAAATCCCTCCTCAATCGTCTAATAAGAGTAACCAATCAAACGGAGCCACTAAAAAGATAAAAAAGATTAAAACTTTTTTGAATAAAGTCCTCTTCTCATTCGTATAATATATGTAACCAAGAAACAAGGGCGAAACACTTGATAAAAGTTTTTTTCAAATCGGACATATTCTGTCCACTTATCGCTTGTATTCTCTTTTCGATTATGGTACAATATAGTATATTCAATGAAGAATATAATAAAATCTCCCAATCAACCAAAGGACTGTCAATGACTACCTCTACAATCTCAGAACAAATCTTCGCTACTCAACCTTTAGTTTATGGCTATATGCTGAAACTCACCAAGAACCCTAACACTGCATACGACGCTAGTATGGAGGGCATACTTAAGGCTATCGACAATGCCGACAAGTACGATGGTTCGTCAAAGGTTTCTACTTGGGTTTGCACTGTGGCATATCGTCTATGGTTAGATAGTATCCGTTCTCACGCTAACAGTCGCACCACCTACACAGGCGATAGCGTCTTTATGGAAAATGTCGGTGGCTCTTATACTCACGATTTCGATAGAACCGATGTATCGGGCGTTTGGGATGTGGCTGAGGGTATTCTCAACGATAAGCAATATGCCTGTATCAAACTGCATTCTGACGGACTCAAGTATAAGGAGATTGCACAGCGTCTTAGTATCCCGATTGGCTCGGTTATGTCGGCTATCTCAGGTGCTAAGAAGAAACTGCGTGATAACCCAGTTTTCAAGTCTCTTTTTGCCGATATGGCATAGGGAGTAAAATCAAATAGAGCGTAACAGTAAAATCAAATAGCAGTTACGCACCACTCCCCCCCCTCCCCCCTATCGGGTTGCCTCCGTAACTCTCATTGTTACGGTGTGGGGGAAGTCTCTTTTCAACACGTATCCCATTTTTTCAGATTTTAAAAATTTTGATAATTTTTCCAGATTTGAGAACAAAGGTACGTGTTTTACTATTTATATGGTAAAAGAGGAACTAATATGAAGCTTACAAAGACACTCCTTAAGGAAATGGTAACAGAAGCGTTTAGAGATAGAGACTTTCCGTCAATGACAGATAAAAGATCTAGAGCGCAGATGAGAGCAGATTCAGGCGTACGCATACCAGATAGCCTATCAGATGAGCCAGAGGTGGCTACATCCCTAGCACACGCAATGGGTTCAGAAGAACCGGATCTTCCAGATCCGGATATCTCACTCCCCATAGAGAGTGATTTAGAAAGAATGAAGAAGAACCCAAAAATCGCAGCAGCGTACAAAACTTTAGAGGAAGAGCCATGGGATCCCGACTACTATCATCCCACAGAGCTATTCACGGATCTTTTAACAAGAGGTGAGATTAATATAGCGCTTAAAGGCAGTGGCTTTGAATATGCAACGTCTATACTTCTGGCATTGAATAGCGGTGGGTTTAAGCGTGGGGTTGACTTTTCGAAAGAGCACAAGACTCACAAAAATTATCGCACACTGAAGCTTAAGTGGCTTAAGCCAACATACAAATACAAATTGTCAAATTCAAATTTATAAACGATTACTATAAGGAGCAACAAGAATGAAAATCAATACGAAAAGCCTTAAGGCAATAGTCAAAGAAGAGTTAAAAGCTTTACAAGAAACAAAAACCATCAAAGAGGGCGAGATGAAAAGAATTCATATGGCTATAATGGATAGGCTTGCAGAAATAAAGGCTGAATTCAGCATATCCTCAGAAGAGATTAAAGTTATTTTAGACGATCTAGATTCTCAGGAAGAGTATGCAGCTGCAGCAGCTCCTCCTGAACCAATGGACATCTAGCTATTAAAAACAATTTAAACGCATACTTATAATATGGGGTATTTTGTTGGAAAAATAATTGAGTTCTATTCGGGTACAGGATGTATACCGCCAAATTCTCGCTGCTACTGCTACGCAGTTAGTGGCGATTCTCTCTGCGTAATCTTCCAGCAGCCCATTCTGGGCTCATGTGAATTGAAAATTCATATTGATGTTATCAAAAAACATGGAACTATTATAGTAGAAAGAAAATAATTATTTATCGCCAAAACGCTTTATGTCTGCACTATTTATACTATAGTATATGACATGGAGCGTTTATGGCTAAAAGTAAAGACAAGAAAATATATCAAATCGATATATCAAACTTTGAAGAATTGCAAGATTTAGTTTTTCAATATTTTTACATTCTCTCTGAATTCGTCAAAGATCAAAACATTGATATTAAATCAATAAAAATGGATATTGATAGCAACAAAATCATTGTTGAGGGCGAAGAGTTAGATGAAGATTCTGAAGAGGATACTGAGCCTGATTTTGAATGGATATGATTGGCAAGACGGGCTTTAGATACACATACCAAGAATATAAAGATCTTACAAAAGAGATCATTGGTTCTTTAGTTGTCATGACAATAGGGGAGAAAAATTACGGCGTTGGGATAATCCTCAATCATCGAAGGTATCATGGAGAAGTTCACCTAAATATTGCTTGGGTTTGTTCACCTCATTTTCGTTTTAAAGAGGAAAGAAAAGTTGAGTGGCATAATTATGAGAGAGTGAAAGTTATTTCTAAAGCAAAATATACAAAAAAGGAGAAAATAGTATGGGTGTAAAAGTGAAAATTTTGGGCGAAAACAAGGAGAAGGTTGATGAGGGACTAGGTGCCCTTCTAGATCCAACTCTGTTGGCTTCTATTGCCGTTGGGCTAGGTGTGGGTATACCCTTCCTTCAAAGCATGCTTGGTTCATCAGATAGGAAGGCTATCGAGAACATGAGCGCTCAACAGGCAGCAGCGTATGTTGATAACGTAGTATATGGATCCCGAGCTAAAGCAAAGGCTGCTAGAAAAGAAAGGGATGCTGCTCAAAGAAGAAGAGAGAAAGAACTAGAAAAGTTAAAAGCAGCTAGAGATGCTAAGAAAGCTCAACAAGCGCCAGAGCAAGAAGATATGCCAAAGGGCATTGAAATGCAGCCCGGTATTGAACCTTCGTCTTCTGGAAAAATTCCGGAACCTAGAGATATTAAAAAATATATCGATGTCATGGCTTTGGCTAGAAGCACTAAGTCAGACAATGAAAGAAACATAGCTAATAATATACTAAGAAAGATGGAGAAAGAATTTCCGGGCATACAAGATCATCCAGAAGTTCAAAGCGCCGAAAAGCTAAATGAGTTATTCAAAAGATACCTCTAGTTAAGGTATGGATGATGCATTGCTACCCAAGATTGGAGACATAATAACATTTACGCAAATGTGGCACTCTTCTTTAAGTATAAAAGAAAGTGGTTTGTTTCCAAATGGTGTTGTTACGTCAATAGTCAAGTATGATACGATTGCAGATAGTAACAATGACAAGACACTAATGGGCACACTAGCTTATCCAATAGCGATCACCAACGCTTATCTAGATGACTCACTGGTGTATATCGTGAGGTGGGCAACCGAAAATCCTCACATAACAGTTTCTTATCGCTTAATAAACGAAGAGTGGTTTTATAATCATAGTTTCCGAATAGTATCTAGAGCCTAGTTATTTAAGGGGGGTGGTATGATTTGGAGTGGATGCGTTTTCTTCCTAGGGTTGGAGATCTTTTTATTCTGCAGTATCACAGAGGCAGAAGAGTTGGCATATTTGTTCGAAGAGAATTAAAATCAAATATTGACAAACACAAAAACATAGGAATTGTCTGGGTTATAATGTGGATCCCAGTAGAAAGTGACAAATTGCCTTCGTCTCATCTCTCTGAATTAACTATTATGAACTATTTAAAGACAGGGAAAGGAAAAATACATAGGAGAGACGATGACGTATAAAATCAAGCTAAGTCCGGGAGATACAAATGTTTCGGCAAAAGCTTTTTTTCTGAAAGAAGATAGAGTTTTAATAGTAAAGCCAACTGGTAGCAAAGATAGGTATGACATACCCGGTGGAAAAGTTAAATTTAGTGAATCACGAGAGCAAGGATTGTATAGAGAGTGTTTAGAGGAGATTGGATTAAAGGTAAAAAAAGCCAAGTTTATCGGCGAAGACAAGGATAGAGAGAAAGTTTATTTCTTGGTAACTCAATGGGAAGGAGAGATAGTATTGCAAGAAGAAGAGATAGAAAAGTATCGATGGGTGCCCATAGATCAGGTAGAAAATTATTATCTCACCAAGACGGCACATAACGGTTTTATTCACTATTTATTAAGGGAACTAAACGACACATAGGAGGGCAATCTAATGGATACAGGATGGGAAGTATATTCTAAAATGGTGCTTAAGCAATTAGAAGATTTAGGCAACAGCATGAATGGCTTAAGACTTGAAATTCAAGAACTTAAGTCTGAGATAGCTGAAATAAGAGGACAACAATCAAATGTTCAAGATTTGAAAATTTGGAAAAGCAAAATAGATGAAGTTTGCTCTCCTACTCAACTCAAAGATCTAAAAGAAGAAGTCGATGAATTAAAAATGTTTAAAACAAAGGCAATTACGATATTTGCTGGAGTTCAATTTCTGATGGGAGTTATACTATTTGCAAAAGATCTTTTGTAAATTGTTAACAGCGCATTTGCACTAAATCCTCCTCTTTGGGGGATTTTTTGTTTCTGCTGCATAGTTACTTTAGATATCGGGGGACACGATGTATGAAAGCACTTTTTATAATACTCTTGGGAGTAATGTCTTGTAAGAATGATCAGATGCTAGTGCATGAAATCGAAAAAGAAGTTGAAGTTTACATTGAAGTACCCGCAGATTGTGAAGTTGTAGAACAGATAGTAGTTGAAGATACAGCATTTGACTTTTCTGATATATGGATTGATTCGTTTGTGCAAGTTGCAGCGCTTGATGGTGTGGATATTTTTTGGGTTATCGATCCTTCTGGATCTATGAACAATGATCAAGAAAACATTATTAACGGTATTCATCATATGATGATGAACTTACCAGAAGTAGGGTGGAGGCTTATGATTATCCCATCAGACTATAGAATGGTTGGAGATTTAACAACTTTCCCTATTGTTCCGGGCGACACGATAGCTGATGTAGAACATATGTATTCTACTCATATGTCGGGAGCTTACGAAGCAGGCTTTGATGCAGCATACGAATATATTATGCATAACCCCTATTCATCTACTTGGCTTCGCAACGATGCTTCGATATTATTTGTCTTTGTATCTGATGAAGAAGAGCAATCACAACATCATTTCTCAAACTATCACGAATTTATTACATGGGCTAGTATTTATAGACAAAATGTTTTTGTTGCCAGTATTGTGAATGTAGATCCGATTGAGTCTGTCTGTGATTCACCGCCACCCGCTAGAGACGTAGGAGAAAACTACATTGATGTAACAAATTATTTTTTCGGAAATGTTATTGATATCTGTTCTGAAGATTGGAGCGCTGGTGTTGGACAAGCATCAAATCAAATTACACCTTATGAATATATTGATCTTTCACATACTCCCATGGATCCATCATGGATATATGTTTATGTAGATGGCACACAAAATTATGATTGGTATTATGAGCCATTGGAAAATAGAATATACTTTACAGCAATTCCTCCTGCAAATTCTTTAGTAGAAGTAGCATATAACTATTAATAAACTATTTATTATGTTATGTTTTTATTATTATTAGTCAATATGGTGTTTGCAGGAACTCCAGTCCCTGAATTAGAGGCAGATGAAGAGATCGTAGTTGATGCTCATGTGGACTATGAGGTATATGTTGCACCGATCAAGTATCATGTGCACGACGATAATATAGAAGCTGTGGTTCCTTACAATATGATTTTCAATTATACTGGGAGTCACTCTAAAAATTCTAAAGTAAAGAATGAGCGTGGTACATATGAACCAATTACTATGCAAGGCGGCATGAAAGTATACAATAAAGATACAATCAAATATACTTGGGATAACTGCAATTATTTAGATGATTACCGAAAATGTTCATATGAAAATAATCACTATTTTTTGGAAACACATGTTACTGTTGATAGCAATGAATTAACTATCTCTGTAACGTTGTTTGACTCTGATATGCAAGTTGTGAGCACCTCTCAGAGAAGTAATCAAAAAGTTATCAAATGGATAAAACAGCAAGAAATAAAATCAAATACTATTGTAATACCAAATGGGCAACAATCTTCACAAAATTGTGTTGGTGTGGCATGTAATTCTTTACCGCAACAAAATAATCCAATTATAATTACTAATACAGAACAACCAAAAGAAGAAAAACCAATTAAGTGGGAAATACCTCACAGGCTATTATCAGATATGGTTTACCAAGTTAGCATTGGCGCTTGGACAGGAGTGAAAATAAACTAATGACTATTAAAGTAATCGTTGAGAAAAAACAATATAAGAAAAAATTCTATAAAAAGAAAGAAGACATAGCTGATGCTCTTAAAGAGAAAGGCTATGACGAAGATGCTGCTTTTGCTATAGCAGATAGTACTGCTAAGAAAGCCGGCTACAAGGAGCTTAAAGAAGAAGATCTTCTGGACGAAAAACGTAAGAAGCGCAAGAAACGTAAAAAGAAGAAAAAGAAAAAAGGTAAGAAGGATGCATGTTATCATAAGGTTCGCTCACGATATGATGTGTGGCCGTCGGCATATGCGTCTGGTGCCCTTGTTAAGTGTCGTAAGGTAGGTGCTAAGAATTGGGGTAACAAGTCAAAGAAAACAAACGAAGAGTTTATATCAGATATAGAAAATCTTCTAGAAGAAGCAGACATGATTATCGATGAAGTAATTAACTTAGATGAAAAGAAGCGTAAAAAAAAACGTAAATTAACTTCAAAACCATCTTCTGAAAAATCTCTTAGAGATTGGTTCGGGAGAAGAGGCGCTAAAGGTAGCAAGAAAGGCTGGGTAGACTGTAATGCTCCGGATGGAAAAGGTGGCTATAAATCCTGCGGGAGAGGCTCTGGTGAGAAAAGAAAGAAATACCCTGCATGTCGTCCAACCCCCGGCGCATGTAAGAAATCAAAAGGCTCTAAGGGCAAATCGTGGGGCAAAAAAGGATCAAAGAAAAAATGAAAATTACAAAATCAGAATTAAAAACAATTATTAAAGAAGAATTACAATCAGTTCTTAAAGAAATGCGCCAAAAGTTAAATGAAGAATTAATTGTTGGAGACATCTACAGAATGGCAGGTACAGAATCTGCTAGCAGTCACGAAGTTAAAATTTTAAATGTTTTCGGAAAGGTTGTAGAGGTTGAAATCCTCGGTAATGGCTTTAGTAACAAGAGCCCCGGTGAAAAAGTGGCATACAAAAAAGCAAAATTTGAGTCTGGCTTCACTAAAAGAAGTATGGAAGATGGTAAGCCCGTCAATACTGTTAGTTTAACATCAACCGAATCTCCTACTGATGTTCTTAGAAGCTTAGGGTATATATCAGAAGGTTTCAAGCATCATATATTAACTAAGAAGCCTCTGACAGAAAACGTTTATAGGATTGGCTCTGATGCTTATTTTGAAACTTTTAAAGAAGCACGAGTAGCTTATAAGAAAGGTATTTATAAGCCATTAAACGAAGAAGAGCGGGAAGCTCTAGACTCTGATCTCGGAGAGTGGGTAATGTTTGAAGGTGAGCGTGTACCTCTTGACTTTCCAATGTATGTTGAAACTCTTGATGAGAAGAAAAAGAAGAAGAAAAAGAAGAATCCCCCAATTGGAAAACCAATGAAAGGTTCTGGTGGAAAGAAGTATCAAGTCTATGTTAAGAACAAAAAGACTGGCAGGGTTAAGAAGATATCTTATGGTGATTCTAAAGGTGGGCTTAAAGGCAACTGGAACAGTGCTGAGGCTCGTAAAAGCTTTGCAAGCCGTCATAACTGCGCAGAGAAGAAAGATCGCACTAAAGCCGGATATTGGGCTTGCAGGGCGCATAAAGATTTTGGTACGAATGTGCCGGGGAGATTCTGGTAATGAAATTCCCCTTCTCTCAAATCGAATTATCTGAGAACAAAAAGCTCAGAACTTTCTCTGGAGATGTAAGTTCTTCTGAGTTAGTATGGCATATGGACGAAGAAGACAGAGAAGTGGTGGTTGTAGAAAGTAACTCTTGGTATCTGCAGATGGATAATGAGGTACCTGTGCTCTTAGAAGAAGGAAAGTCATATTTTATACCAAAAATGACATACCACAGAGTCATCAAGGGTAAAAATGATCTAATTATACAGATTACTGAAGAGAAAAAGCCATTAGATTATATAAGGAGAAAAAAAATGAGCAATAACAATTTAACAAAACAAGAAATTATGTGGCTTATGGAATCGTATGCCCCTGTTAAAGAAAATTGTGGGTGTGGGCAGGATCCCTGCATAACACACGGAGCTCCGCAGGAGCAATCTAATGTGACAATCACAGGACAACCTGATCATGAAGTGTCGATGGCTAGCAGAGAACTAGATAAGACTGCCAGATACGCTCAATCTTTAGCTACAAAGATGGATTTGGCTGGAGAAGCCAATCTTCCAGCGTGGGTTCAGTCAAAAATTACAAAGGCGGCTGACTATATTTCCAAAGTACACCACTATTTGGAAGAATATCTGGAAACTACTGAGGTTGTTGTAGCGGAATCTGCTGAGGGTGAGATTAAAAAGGCTAGCCATGACATAGAAATTGATATTACAATCTCAGATGCTGATATGAAAAAGATTCATGATGGCGAGATTGTTACTTTAAAAGATAAAGCGGGTAGTAACACATTTGTTGTAAATGTAAAAGCTTAGATTAGCAAAAGTTATGGACATTTTTTGTCCAAAATATATACTATAGCATATAAAATGGAATAAAAATGGAAAATTATGAAGATCTAAAAGAAAGAATGACAAACAAAGTCAAGAAAAAGTTCGTAGAAGCTGGGATTCCTGACAACTGAGCGGCGAATGCAGCCCGGCGGGTTGTTGAGTTGTACGAAAATGGCATGGATTTTAAAAAAGCAGTATATACAGTTTATAGGGGATTATAGTTTTAACTCTCTATTTATTATCGGAGGGAAATATTATGGGTACTATTACAAAAGATGACTTATGGAAAGTATTTTCTCTGTTGATGTCTGCACTTGTGCTTCCATTGGCAGGATGGGTTTGGAATACAAACGTAAAAGTTGCTGATTTGCAGAACGATTTAGGGGATGCAGAGTCGGTGATCACTGTTCTTGTGAACAAAAAAGATCAATATGAGGCAAAAGAAATTGAATTGGCTTCACAAATTATTGGAATTGAAAAAGATATAGAGTATATGAAGGGCTCTTTAGGAAGAATCGAAGAATTGGTTACTAGGAGGGATCAATAATGCATTATTTTTTGTTTGCTGTGATGGTTTCTGCAGATCCATCAGGAGATTTGTGTGATAAAATGACAGCTTTGGAACTTTTCTTGCAAGATCAAGAAGATTATAAAGAATTTTGTCCTGAATTAGAGTGGAAACAACCAACAATTGATATATATAGAGAGAAACTAAAATCTCAATTGCCAGAGGAATGTATAAAGGAATAGAAAATGAAACTAATAATGGAAAATTGGAAAAAATTTGTTAATGAAGCTGAAATGAGAATCTATGGCACTCAAAAAGATTGGACTCCACCAGAAGATGATCCAGAAGCAAAGGATCCGGGTGCATGGCGGGGATTTCGTGATAACGAATATCTCGAAATGGAA
>Ga0163179_10002047_pt1 | contig 14143 bp, 4 predicted proteins | sample AtlANTMetagenome_FD_109643 | JGI IMG/M metagenome (GOLD analysis project Ga0163179, IMG submission 109643) | Marine eukaryotic phytoplankton communities from the Atlantic Ocean - Atlantic ANT 2 Metagenome | ecosystem: Environmental > Aquatic > Marine > Oceanic | place: North Atlantic Ocean...
TTACCAGAAAACAAGTAGAAGATGGAAAGGATGCAAATCTAAAAAAAATACCTATTATGGCTATTGTGTTAAGAGATGATGACGGATGGGTTACTGGAAAAGGTACAGATGACTTTAGATATGTAGAGATGAATATGGATAACGAAGTGCTTATGTCTAAGTTAGATAAAAAACTAGGAGAGTCACACTTTAGGCTTAAGAAAACACCAAGGGGCGAGGGACCTGCTGCTGTATATCAATGGGAAGAAGGAAGACCATTTGCTTACAACGTAGAAAACACACGTAATTTAATAGGCACAATAGATTCTTCAATAAACACAGTGTTTAGAAATCATAACTTTAATGATGATATAGACTTTAAGGCTCGTTCTATTTTGTTATCTACAGTTATGGAAAATGTAATGGACTTGAATCCAGCAGAAGCTTTAAGTCATATGGGAAGCGCAGAAGGTAAAACTAAATATAAAGAACACATAAGAGCTTTAGAGAAAGGTGATTACAGTGGTTATTTAGATTTATTAAGAAAATCAGGGTTAACTGATGATGAAATCATGAGTATTACAGACCGTTCTGAATTAATATACGGAAGTTATGTAACTTACGGAGACGGTCAAGGAGAGCAAAAAGATTAATATATGTCAACAACAAGAAAAATATTTGACGAGTCAATTCGTAGTGGTGTAGCCACACCAGAACAAGAAGCTATGTTATATGATAAGGGTAGGATTACCCCTGAGAATAAAATGAACATAAGTGTTCGTGATATACCTGCGTCATATTTAGAACAAACACCTGAGCCACAAAATGGTCAATTTGGTTTGTAAACCAAGATGTATTTGGTAGACCTCAAAGAGTTAAAGATGAATTAATGAAAGGGCAAGAGTTGGGTTACCAATACTCTCCTTTTTTTAGTGGACAAAAATATCAAGAGGAAAGAATTAGTGTGGCAGATAAGTTAGGGTTACCAGAAACAGCTTCACCTGAAGTATGGACAGCTGCATTAAATTCTGATGTAACTAAAAACACATATACTGTAGCTGGTCAAGCTATACGGAGCGTTACGGCTGGAATTTTTGGAGATTTAATGTTTAATACTTTTGGTGATTTAGTTAGTTTGGGAGATAGTCTTATGTTAGAATTAGGAAGGCTAACTGGTCATGTAATGAGTTATGTGGGAGAAGTAGGAATGGGTAGTGATTGGGGAAAACAAAAACGAGAACAAATAAATGAGAATGCTAAAAACGCTGATAGCGCCACTAAAATATTAACAGGTATAGACCTTACAGCACATGTGTCAGATTTTTTTCATGAAGTAGGAGATTGGTATGGTAGTTTTGATGAAGATATAAAATATGATAAAACATTAGAAGAGAAATTTTTTACTTATGATGAGAACGGAAGGCCACAAATTAGCTATAAACAAATGGGTACCCTTCAATTTTGGTACACTAAAGTTGCAAGGCTTATACCTAACATAGTAGCATTTGCATATGGGGGTGCTAAGTTTTCTGCATTTGCTAGAACTAAAGTTGCCGCAACTACATTTGGAGCAGTCAATGTAGCAAGGCCATTAAACTTTGTTGGAGGTTTAACGACTAAAGGTATAAATAATGGTGCAAAGTTTTTTGGTTCTAAAGGTATGGGTAAAGCACCTAAACTTATTTGGAAAGGTAAAGACCTTGCTGGATTAGCAGGTGGTGCGGTAGGTGGTAACATGATGGAGGGTGTTATGTTAGCAGGTCAAGCTCATAGAGATGCTTTAGAAATGGGAGCATCAAGAGACCAGGCAGCATCTGCAGGATTTAGAACATATGTAGATAATTTAGCTTATTTACATGTTGATGCTATGAAATGGTTAGTAATGTCAAAAGTTGTTGGGGGTGTAGGTGCAAAAATAAAAGCAAATTCTGCTGGAACTTTTTTACCATCTTTTACAGAGTTAGCTGTAACTAGTGGTCTTGTTTATACAGACTTTAGAATGGAGCAAATTCAAGAAACTTATCAAGACTGGTCCGCTCAAAGAAGAGCTCACGAAGCTGTAGGTAAAGATTTTATAATAGATAAAGTTAATTATCAAGATGATTATTGGGGTTATTACTCTAGTGAGCACGCTATGGAAACTAGAGTTTTATCTGGAGCTGCAGCTTTAGCTCCTGGCTCTATAGCTATGATAAAGCCAACGGCCAAAATGTTTAAAGAGTTAGTTAATGTTACTGCATTAAGAAGTTCTGAGTTAGATAAAAAAATAGAAAATTCTGGTTTAACAGACTCTAATGATTATAACAGAGTTTTTGCTAGGCAAGCTGCTAAAGCAAAAGAAATGGGTTTAAATCCAAACGAGTATACTCCAGACCAAAAAGCTATGATAGAAAAAGACTTGGCTCATGAATCTTTTTTACTAGGCATAGTTTCAGAAAGAGGCACAGAAGCTGGTGTAGCTCAATTAGACCAAATGGTAAAAGAGGGTAAAATAGAAAAAGAACAAGCAGAACAATGGAAAGATACTTTAGGTTCTATGGAAGAAACCTTTAAGAAGTATGATAATCAAACCCTTAAACAATTAACACCTCAAGCTAGAAAACAATTAGCTGAAGTGGCTTATTACAAAGACTCTTCTGAAAGACAGTTACAAGAATTACAGGACGGAAAACAGGCTGAGATAGATAGTGTTAACGAAACTATAAAAGACCCAAAAGCAAGAAAAGAACAAATAGATTTTATTAATAGAGAGTATAAGCTTGCAGAAGATGCTCATAAAGAAACTATACAAAATTACGAAAAGATTGTACCTCAGTTATATTCTGATTCTAAAACTTTTTACGAAAATCAAATAAAAGAAAATAAACAAAAAAGACAAAATAAAAGAGATAGAGTTAAAAAAGAGCAAGAAAAAAGACGAGCTGTTAAAATAGAAAAAGAACAATTAAAAGAAAAGCCTAAAGGAAAAATAAGAACAGACTTAAATAAACTAGGATACACTGATTCAGAAGTAAACACGCTTACTAAAAAAGAAGCTAATAAAATAATTAAAGACAAAACTAAACCAAATCAATATTATAAATATAAAGCCGTTAAAAACAATAAGGGTACTTATGATATAATAGGTCCAGGTGGTGTAGTTGAGGCTACTGGGTTAACTAAAAAGGCTGCAGAAACAATCGCTAAAAATAAACAGAAAGGCTCTAGGTTAACCTCAAAATCTAAAGTTAAAAGTTTAGAAAAAGAAATAAGTAATCTAGCTACAGAGTTTAGGGTAGAAATGGAAAAAGGAAACACTACAAAAGCAGAGGTTGCAAGAAAAAAAATGCTAAAACTTCATGCTGAAAAGGTGGCGTTACAACAAGGGGTAAATCAAAAGCAAGCAGAAAGTTCCGTAGATTCTGCCATAAAAGAAAGAGAAAGAAGTAAAGAAAATACTAAAAATAAATTTCAATCAGATTATTCTAAAAAATTCTTTGCTGCTTTAAAAGAAAGCGGGAGTGTAGTCAGAAGTACAAGCGAAAACAGTTTTTCAATTAAAAAATACAAAAAAGGAAAATTTATTAACAAAACTAATGTTAAGGAGTTAAAAGTCGGCGATGTTATAATGGGTAAAAATGGCAAGGTTTTTACTATTCAATCTATAAAAAAAGATTTTTCTGCTATTGGTGGGGTGATAATAAAAGCTAATAGCCCTCTTATGACTAAAGACTTTAGAATATCCGAAGGTATTTATAAAGCAGATTTTGTGTCTGAACAAATAATAAAAGATACATCTAGTGAAGTAGAGGGAACAATGGACCAAATAGATAAAGTAAAACCGTCTCCTGTTAAATATTCAAAAAGATATATTGCTTTTGAAAAAGCTTTTCGTAATAAACTTAAAAAGAAGGGTATTAATCTTGTAGTCTTTGACAGTCTAATGCAAACAGAAGAAGGTTTAAGAAGACTTGGTTTTGTTCATGGACTTTCTATATTCTTAGACGCTGGCTCAGCTACACAAGAAACTTTTTTCCACGAAAACGCACACATATTTTTAGGTGAATTTTGGAACACACCTGCTGTACAAGCTCTTGTAAATTTAATAATTAAGAAAGATAAAGACGGAAAATTTGTAAACCCTTTGTTTGAAAACATTAAACATGATTATTTAGGAAAAGTTTTGTTTGCAAAAAAAGGTAAAACTTTTACATTTTCACAGCTATTAAGAGAAGGTATACCTAATTTAGTTACATATTCTGAATGGGTTAATAGAGCGCAAAACAAAGGTAAAACAAGAGCTCAATACTTTAAATGGGCTAAAACTCAAATGAAGGGTTATAAAGAGTTATCTGAAAAAAATCAAAGATATATTCAAGAAGAAGCTTTAGCTGACTTAATGGGTAAAAAATTAGATGAGCAAGATTTAGATAAAAAAATTACAAAGAAAGAACAAGAGAAAACTAAAAATGCTATAAGAAGATTTTGGGATTTCTTAAAAAACATATTTACAAAAAAAGAAGCTAAAGAAATTTTAGAAAAAACAGGACACAATAAACTTGCTCAAGATTTAGACAGCGCTGTAGAAAATGTAGTTAAAGATTATAAAAACAAAGATGGTTATCACTATTCTACTAGGGCTACTAGAAGTAATGATATTGCTAGTAACTATGAAACCCTAGAGCATTTAGATAGAACGCCTTCTATTAATAGTAGAGTGTCTAAACAATTAGACAATGAAATTAATAATTTAAAAAGCGAAGATTACATAGAAGAAATAAATAAAAGTCCTTATAGAGAAGATGGCAAACCCACCCCTGCTGGTAAAAGAAAAGCTAAACAATTTATATTAGACAATCAAAGCACCTTAAAAGCTTTACTTAAAAACTATTATCAAGTATCTATGGACCAAGAAGCTATAGACCATTTAGATAATAATTGGACTTCTTTATTAAATCAATCATTAAGAAATCAAATATCTACTAATGTAGAAATGTTGTCTGAGAATCAACAAGATGAGTTTGAATCAGATACTGAGATGGGTACTATGGATGCTTACATAGATAACAAAAGAAGTGGTGAGGGAGAGGGTTTATCTAATGCTATAAACGAATACTCTATGTTTGAGGAAATAGATGGCAAAAAGATGGGCTCTAAAGAAGTTAGAAAAATACTATATACTATTGGTTGGGGCAACAAAGACTTTAAAAACTTTAAAACAAAAGCAAACGAAGCTTTATTAAATTTAAAGTTTAACAGAGACCAGTCAAATGAAATGAAAGTTTTTGGTAGGTTCATAAACTTACTAACTGAAATATATACAGACACTAAATACGAGGGTCCTAACAAAAACATGATAGATAATGTTATTCAAGACTTACACCACGAATTGAATGGTATGAAAAGAATAGATTATCACATGTCTTATTTTAGTAATGGTAAATTACAAATAAAAAGACACGGTGCTGCTTCTAAAAACATTATACAAAATGATATTGTAAATAGAATAAATGGCTTTTTAACTATACCAGTTAATAACACGCCAAATTCTAATAGTGTTTATAGTGGGCAAGAAAGATATAAGATAAAGTTTTTATCAAGACTAGGTGGATTAAACACTTTAGTTAATTCTGATAAATCATTATCTGAAAAAAGAAAAGGTATTGCAAACTTTATACACGCTAATTTAGTTCCCTCTAATTATAGGGAGTCTATATCTCCAGCTGAAATAGAAACTATGGAGATAGTAGATGAGTTTATTCCTACAGAAGAAAACCCTGGGTTAGTTTCTGAGCTTATAAAAGATGTAGGTGTTTTTATTTTTGACGGAAGGCGACCAAAAAATTTAGACGCACAAATAAATAGTGCTCTTAAAAGTTTATCAACTAAATTAAGTAAAGAAAATTTTACAGCTACAGAAATAAAAAACTTAAAGTCTTTAGTTCAATACTCTAAAGAAAATAATACTTATGAAAACAAAAATATATTTCCTAGAGTTAATTTAAGCTTAAAAAATGGTAATATAGAATTTGCGTCAACTAGAATAAAAAAACAAGTACATCCATATGGAGCTGTTAAAAAAATAGTTAATAGTATTTCTGCAACTATATCTTTGGGCGAGTTTGATTCACAGACTAGAATGCCAGCAGGAGAAAAAACTAATTTATTATCTAAAAAACATCAAGTAGACTTCTTGTTAGAAAAAATAGAAAACATGTCACAAGAAGACTTTGCTATTTTCGGAGACAATAAAATAGCGCAAGCTATGAGAGATGGTAAAATAAAACCAGAAGATGTTGTTCAAATGATAGGTGGCATTGTAAATGGGAATGCTTATAACGCAGGATTTGAGACATCTAATCAAAGAACTATGATGGATATAGCTGAGATAGCTAATGCAATAGTAAGTAAACAGAGAGGCTCGTATAGTCAAAGTGTTTCTATACTTAGTGACAAAACTATGCAGTTAAGAATTAACAATGTACCTATACTATCTTTCAATGAAGCTTGGACTGAAGCAGAAAACATAAGTAATAAGGGAGATAGGTTTTTAAAAAACAAAGAGGGTGAGACTTTAGAGGTTTTTGATTTGTATGATAAAAGCAAAACTAAATTAAAACAAGAGGTGTTAAAACTAGAAAAGTTTATAGCTTCACAACCTTTAGATTTAATAAGCAATGATATTAAAACCAAAATGAATGGTGATAGAAGTGCTTACTTAAACTTTTTATCTGTTATAGTCCTAAATTATGCTGTAAACAAACACCATGCCAAAGACCTTTTAATTGGACCAGCTAAACATTTTTCTGGACCTAATGATTATATTAAAAGAGCAGCGGGTTCTGTAGCTATGCATATGCAATGGGACTCAGATTCTAGAATAGAGCCCATAATGTTAAAAGATGTTAAAGTAGATGGTGTAAACAAAACAGATGCTTGCACATTTATTACAGAGTCTATGGCCAAAAGAATGGTAGAGCAAAAGTATGGTGGTATAAGAAAGGTAGGTAAACATTATAAGTTTGTATACAATGGTCAAAATTTAGACAACAAAACTTTTGCTAAGACAGCTGGAGAAAGATTTCCTTTTTATGGAAAAACAAATGTTTTTATTTTAAACAAAGATTTTCTTGCAAAAAACCCTGGGTTTGAAAGTTTAAATACTGCTTTAGAATTAAGAGATGATGCAACACCTGGTAATGTAATGCCTATAGCAATGTTTGATTCTGCTATTAAAAATCAAAGCACGGGTTTATCTAATAGTTTAATAAGTGTAAATAAGTTAGCTTCTTTTAATGAAAACAACGGTGAGTTTCTTAATAAACATCAAGATGGTTTATTTAAAGATGGAGACATTTATGGAATAGATGGTTCATTTTTTGGTATACAAACAGAGTTAGATAAACAATCTACTTCATCTACTATAGCAAAACAAATATTATTCCATTTAAATTCTATACCTGCAGACATTAAAAATTCTAGTAATGTACAACAGTTATTTGTAGAGGCGTTTAAATCTAAAGTGGACGAGGTTTTAAATCAACACTTTATAAGTGGAGAGTTAACAGATGTAAAAATAAAAAAGGTTTCAGAGAAGCTTGCAAAAGAGGCTGACACAAATATATTTGCACAAGCTGCTATAGATTTACTTGCTATAGGTAGTTTTGATAATGGTAGTATAGAGTTAAGAAAAAAGTTATCACAATCTTTATTAAAGAAGAGGGGATTAAGAATGAGAGGTAAGGGTGGTATAACTTATCAGTCTACTGATTTTGGTGTAGGAACTAATGTAAAACTTAACAATGTTTCTACTAATGAAAAGTTAGGGTTAAAACCATATAGAAAAGTTGGTAACAAGTATGAGCCAGCAGAAATAGCTATACACGAAAACTTAATACCAGGAGTGGATGCAGAAAGCTTAATAGGTAAGAGGTTGGTTTTACAAAGAGTGCCTGCTTCTAAACTAGGCGACGCAGTAGTAGGTAAGGTTACGCAAATTATTAGAGATTCTGGTAGTATGGTTATGATTCCTTCACAGATGTCTGACATTATAGGTTCTGATTTAGATGGTGATGCTTTACATGTTTTAGCAGAGCATCAAGGAAAAAAGTTAACTGACTCTCAACAAAAATATAACAAAGCTATAAACTCTATGATGAACCTTATGTTAAGCGATAAGTATCACACATACATGAGTAAGTCTATAGATTTTGGTGGTGTAGTTAGACAAGCTAAGAATGAAATAAATAACACGAAGGGTGTAGAGTACACTAAGTCTGATATTAATGATTTAAGTATTGTTAATGATAATAAAAAGTTTCGCTCTAATAGAGAGGGTAATAAAAATATAGGTAAAGCTGCTTTGTTTAATACTTTATATAAAGTTTTAAGTTCTTATGGGGTAAGCACAAAAGGTAATGCTAGTGTAGGTAATCAAATAGTAAAAGTTAGAAATGGTAAACAAGTTAGATTAAGATTAGATGATAATTATCAAGGTAAAGATGGTCGAGGCTTTAATTTAGCTTACTTATTAAACATCTTTTTAGATGACGCTAACAAGGGTAATGCAAGTGAATTAAATATGAACGAGCAAACCTTTACATCTTGGTCGCAGTTACTATCTAAAGGTGTTCCTTTTTCAGACGCGTCAATAATTATGAACGCTCCTGTAGCTAAAGAATACGTAGAGTTGTTACAAAACAACCCTAACATGAAAAATTTTGATGCCATAAGAACTATTCTTAAAAACATGGGAATAACTGAACCTATTTACAAACTTAACGCAGCCTCTATAAACCTTAACAATATTAATAATAAAAATTCTAGAATAGGTGTGTTGCAATTAATAAACACATTAGGTAACAAAAAATTACAAAACAACTTACGTACTTTGGGTGATTTATCTAACTTAGATAGTAACTTACCCAAAACTTCAACTGGTATAAAAGACCTTATAAGAAAGGTTATAGGTTTAAGTTATAATGGCAATAAAGAGGTTGTAATTAATGTAGGTAATTTGTTTAACAAAAAAATATCAAAGAAAGAATTAGAACAATTTGAAAGAGATTTAAAGTCAGGTAACATAAATTCTATTTTAGAAAATGTAAAGTTTAACCACCCATTATTACAAAGAAACTTTGAGATATTATTAAAACAAGCAAACAATTCCAATGCAGACCCTGCTTATGCTGGTGGGTGGTCTTCTATTATTGAAAAAATTATACCATTTAATTCATCAGATTTTAATTTTATAAGCGAAGAAGAGGTAATTAAAATGGAAAACACTGTTCGTTCAGTAAGATTAGCTCAAGAAAAATCATTATATAACTTTAATTTAACTAGTGTTTTTGGAGATGCTTATTCTAAAAATGAAAAAGTAATGGACGCTTTAACTAAGGACACTACTAGCTATGAAAGTATTTTACATTTTGGCATAAGTCATTTAGAACAAATGGCTGATGGTGGACAGTATTCTTTTATACAAGATTTTTTAGATATTAAAACTTTAGACACAGCAACTGTTAGAGAAAGCACGGGAAGGTCAACTTCTATAGCTATAAAAAACGGTAAACTAATAGTAAAGGGAATAAATGTTAAAGATTTAAAACAAAACAAAAGAGTTAGTCCTAATAGTAGAGCAATAAGTAATCCAGTAGAAGCAAGAAAAGCTTTTGAAAAATTACCAAAATCTGCACAAGACTTTTTGTTAGCTTATGATTTAGCTATGAATGGGCATCACGGCCCTAACGCTTTACTACCCTACTTAGGAAACAAGGCAGCTAAAGTTAGTAACGCCACTAAACAACAATTAACTTCTTCTGAAAGACAATTAAATTTAAAAGGTAAACTAACTCAACCTTATATAAATGCTATAGCAGAATATGTTATGGTAAATAATAAAAAAGTTAACAACTCTGTTTATATAGATGAAAGTTTTAAAGTAGAAGGTAATAATATTGTAAGAGATAACACAGAGGGTGTTTCGGTTTCACATAATTCTATAGTTTCTGTAGATGCTTTATCTAATAATGGTAAAAATATATCTGTTTTATATAAAGTAGATGTAAATAAAGAAACAGATAAAGTTACCTTAAGGCCTATAGCTCCTAGTTTTACCAAAGACAAAAGAATGCCCACAAAAATAGATGTTCAACAACAAAGAGATAAATCTATAGAGTCTACTGAAACAACTATTGTTGGTGATGAAACTTTTTCTCAAGTAGAAACAAGAGTTAATCACAAGACTATAGGTGAGGTAGATGGGGTAGAAATAAAAGATGATGATGGTTTATACGCTATGGACGAAAGGTATCAATCAGAAGAAGAAAGATATTATAATGTTAAGAAGCCTATATTAAATGAACAAGAATACGCAAATCAATTTGTAGGAACTCATGTAAACTTAAACAAACTAAAAGAACAAGATAAAGAGTCCTACAATAAATTGATGGAAAGTTTTGTTAAGTACCAACAAGATGTTGATAAAATTGCTATTCTTGAAGAAACTTACTTTACCAAAAATGATACAGGTGTAGTATCTATAGACAGCTCTGAGTTTTCTATTGATGATGTGTTATCTATTTTAAAAAATGAAGTAAACTTATTAGACCCAGTTGCTACGGCAGACATAAGAGAAAAAATGAGCAGAGCTTTAGGGGCAAAGATGCACTTAGCTACTATACAACAGGTTTTAAAAGCAGCAAAAGACCAAGGCTTCACTCAACAACAAGTAGATGCTTTATTAGATATACAAGAAAAACTACAAGTAGGAGACAAATTATCAAGTAATGATATTAGTTGGGTGCAAATGTGGGTAGACGCAAACATATCTTCTGCTCAAAGAGGAGAAATTTCTTTTATTCTTAATGACCTTAATAAGTCAGAAATGCATCACAATAAAGAATCAAGAAGAATTAGAAGAAAAATAAACAAATCATATGACAAGCTTTTAAAGAGTAGATTAAAATGGTTTAAGGGAATACCTTGGTTTGTGCATAAATTTATTCATGGATATGTGCCTTATGCTAAATTGTTTTACAACAAATTTGTTTTTGGTAATCTTATAGAGGAAACGGAGGGTGTGGATTCTAAGACAGGAAGGTATTATAGAAACATACGATTAAGGGATTTTACAAACACCGATGGAACAGTTAACGCACAAAAAATGAAAGACGCTGGTTTAACAACGGCGGAAATGGAATATTATAAAATGTATGTAGAGACTACATCTATGTTTGAAAATCATTTAGCTCAAAAAATGGGACCAAACGGTAAGCCTTTATTAGAAGACGGAAGAGGCCCAACTTATATACCTAATATGCCTGCCTCTAAATTTGAGATGATGATTAATAGAAATATGACCGCCGCTTACATTGGTCATAACTATGATGCTAAGTTGAGAAACATACATGTAGTTGGTGTGCTTGATGGTGTGCAAACTACTGCTCCTTTAGGACATTTTATAGAATATTATAAAGTAAAACAATATGAACAAGGTAAAGGTTCGCAAGATTTTAGGTCAAGAAGAGAAATTAAAAGGTTAATGAACCAAGCAAACAGATATGTAAAATCTGGTGTAGATGCTAATGGAGATGCGGTTATAACATCAGATGATATAGTAGATATTAGTAACGGCCACACATTTAACAGGTCTTTATCTGCTCGTTCTAATTCTGCAGAGTTTTCTGCGTCATTTGATATACACGGAAATTTAGATAAATATGTAAGAAAAAACTTGTGGATGCATGGATTAGAATCTCAATCAGGGTTTAGCTTTAAAGGCTTTCAAGAAAAGCTACCATTAATTGACGCCGCTATATCTTATAACTCATTTAAAGACCAGCCATATGCTGCAAGGTGGATAAGAGAGTTGTTAAAAGAAAAGTTTATATTACAAAAAGGTAGAAAATCTATATTTACTAAAGATGGAAAAAGGCATTGGGGAGATAAGGTATTTGATAACTTACAAAAATGGACAATGCTTGTTGGGTTAGGTATGAACGTAACTGCAGCTGTAGGTAACGTAGCTATAGGTAAATACAATTCATTTAGAAGAGGTGGTATAAAAGGATGGGCAAGGGGTGAGTCAAGATTTTTTGGAATAGGACAAGGAGGTATATATAATAACGAGGCTAGAAGAAAAGCCACTGCAATTGCTGTAGAATTTGGTGTTATTACAGACGCTATAGACCAAACTACAGAAGGTTTATTTGAAGGAGGGTTTGGAAAAATAATGTTTATGCCTATGTCTGTTTCTGAAAAATGGATACAAAGAGTTGGTTTTGTTGGGCAATTAACTAATGAAGAGTTTAATTCATTTACAGTTAACGAAGAAGGGGAAATAGTAGTTATAGATTCTCAGGTTTATGAACAATTAACTGAAAATGCAGACAAATACAAATCAGATGTATATGGTGTGCAAGGTAGGGGTTATACAGCTTTAGACCAAAGGTTAATGCAAAACTATGGTTTATTAACTAACATGCTACAATTTAAAAGATGGTTACCTACATTTATATCTGACAGGTGGTCTGGAGAAAAAATAGATAGATTTAATAGAGGTCAGATAGGTGCTAGTAGAGCTACTATTTCTTTTATTAGAGATATAGTTAAAGATGGAGAGGTTGATGTAAGAAAGTGGAGAGGTAGATTTGAAAACCTTCCTAAAGGTAGGCAAGAAGCTATAGCAAGAGCTTATAGAGGTACGTTAGGTATGGTTGTGGTTTTAGGGTTAATGACAATGGCAGCAGGAGATGATGACGAGAAAAGTGGAACACATAAAGAATTAAAAGACTTGTTCTGGGATATGTGTTTACTTATGAACGTAGATAGAGTAGAGTATCTTATGAGTGTGCCTTCTATAGATACAGGCCTTAACATTTTACATGGAATAAAACATGTAACATCAGGAGCTAAATATCAAAGAGACACTAAATATGGTAAGAAAGGTGAAAGTAAAGCTAAAGGTGTGGTACCTAGGTTATTCCCTAAACCAGTAAGGAGATACTTTCAAAGAGAGATAGATTAAAATTGATATAATAAAATTTAGTATATTTGTATAATATTTAAACCAATTTATAATGGCGTATTCAACAACACCTACAGCTAAGGCTACTTTGTCTTTAACTACATCAGGGATGTCGTCTTCTGACACATCTATAAATCAAACTATGAATCTACACGATATAGCTCATACGTTAGGTTGTAAAAGAACTACAGGATTAAAAAGAGCTAATGGTACTAGTAATAGTTCAGCAGGTATTTTAATATTTGATACTTCATCTTATTCTGCGGCAACAGCAGCTACAACGAGAGGTAGGGGTTACTTATATATTCACAACCCAAATACCACTACAAAAGGAACTAGAAAATTTCAAGTTTTTGAAACTAATGCAAGTGGAGCTTTATTATGCGAGTTGTTTGAAGGAGATTTTATGTTTTTACCTGTAACACTTCATGATGGTGCTGATATATTAGTTTTATCAACAGATGATACGTGGCCAATAGAGTATATGATAATATATGAAGGTGCTGATGCGGCTTATATACCAGGACAAGAATTATAATAATTAAAAAAAAATAAAATGGCTTATAAAGATTTATCTACAACATCTGCTACATTGACAATAACAAGTAATGACTTGTCAAGTTCTCCTATAAATATATATTGTAATTCCGCTTTATATAAAAGAGGAAGTAGAAGCACAAGTCTAGATGTATCAAGTGGTGTTCAAGTATTTTCACCAGGACGAACTGCAGCAACTACTATAATAACAGCTGCTAATGTTACTGCTGATAAAAATGGATTTATATATATTAAAAATCTTTCTGAAGTAGCAGGAGAAGAGTGCGTAATTTTATATGGCTCAACAAGTATAGGTAATGTTCCTCCAGGAACAGCCGTATTTTTACCATACGATGGAAATAGTGATGTAAATATAACATGTGCAAGCGCTGGGGCAACACAACAAATAGAGTTCTTACATGTATATGAGGACACAACATATTAATAATTAAAATAAAATATAATGGGTAGTTTATTAGAACAACTAAAAGGAGGTAGAACCTCAAAACCTAAAAGCAGAAAAGCTTCTGGCTCTAAATCTAGATATATGTCTAAGATGAGTAAGCCTGGGAAAAAAGGAATTAAATCCCCTCCAAGAAAGCCAGGAGGAGGAAAAGGAAA
>Ga0163179_10002048_pt1 | contig 14136 bp, 21 predicted proteins | sample AtlANTMetagenome_FD_109643 | JGI IMG/M metagenome (GOLD analysis project Ga0163179, IMG submission 109643) | Marine eukaryotic phytoplankton communities from the Atlantic Ocean - Atlantic ANT 2 Metagenome | ecosystem: Environmental > Aquatic > Marine > Oceanic | place: North Atlantic Ocean...
TCAAATTGTCTTTTTAATTTTAATTCATTAAGTAGTGCACGAAAATGACCAGAGTGTGCAGAGCCAGTTGGATATTCTTTTATAATAAGTTTACCAGTTGTCTTACGTGCTATGTCAGAAACCTTGGTAGTAAACATATCTTTTGATAACTTATCAAGCTGATCGATAGGAACATTTAATAAGTTAGCATCAATACGCTCGGCGATACGTTCCTCAGCCATTTCCATAGTAATATATAAGACATTATGACCTTGTACTAGAGATGCCGCAGCCACATGGCACATAAAAAGAGACTTACCGACACCGGTACCAGCGAGAGCAATATTAAGAGTTTTACGTGGGACACCACCTTTGGTGATTGTGTTAAAGTATTCCAAATCAAATGGTAACCTGTCTTCTTCTGTATGATAGAAGTCATATCTTTCCTCCACATTTTCTGTATAATCATGACCAACCTTTAAGTCAAATCCAACACCGAGTGCTTTACTTAATAAGTCAGGTAGTGCACCTTTAGTTAGCTCTTCATGTTTTCCATCAATGATTGATATTGATTCCATAATTGCATTATATATTGCTCGATCTTGACACCATTTTTCAGTTGTATCAAGAAGCCATTTATCATCAACTTTATCATTACTAAATAATTGTGGAACAATGTCCATTGCCAAGTTATACTGCTCGTCACTTAACTTTTCAGACTGATCAAGTTCAATCTTAAATGACTCGGCATTTGGCAACTTATTATACTTAGCGACAAACTTACCTGCCTCACGAAATAATATCCTATATATGCCTGCAAAGTAGTCGGGTTTTATAAAAGGTAAAACTTTGCGCATATATTCTTCATCAGTAAGAAGATTTCGTAATATGGTTTGTTCTAAATTAGTAGGCATATGCGACTTTTCTCAATTCCTCATCAATTTGTTTTTGTACTTCATCAACTCTACTTTCTAAGTAGCTTATTGAAGTATGAATGTGGCCAGTATCTTCTGGCAGTAATTTACTTTTTGCAATGGATATTTCATCCATTAATAATATAAGTCTTTGACTAGTTGTAATTTGCATTTTCTACCTCTTTTGTTATAACGCTTCCTTCTTCAATACCTCGAGCCATAATTTTTTCTAACATCTCACCTGCAAAATCTTGTAGGTTAGTATCAGTTACTTTTAGCTCAGTATCAGGTGTGTACACTATTGTAAAATCAAATGACATATTCTTTGGTATCTCATTAAATTTTACTGTACCATATTTTAGAACAGTTTCAGTGTACGGTCCTCTTAGAACTCTTACATTCCAAGCTTGTTCATCGGCTTTATCCGGAATAATTTGATAATCAACGTTCTCTCTTAATACCATCAATGTTCATCCATCTTAGATAGATCAACTATATTATTTAAAATTGAATACTTATTAGTTAAGTATTGTTTAAAATCAGTATCTTCTATAATTGGCTTCCAAAAGCTTTCATTTAATGTTTCTTTCTCTCTTACTTTAGGTTCCATCAACTCACCAGTTGACTTATCAACTCTACAGTACCAACCATTTGAAGGCTTGGCTACATAGTTACCGGTTAATGCTACGTCCAGTAATCCTGACCAATGTTGAACGCCACCATCCCAGCTAACAGATATAGGTATCTTTGACTTTTCTTTTACATACCTTGATTTCTCAACATTAATCACAAAGTGATAACCTTTAATTTCAGTACCTTGCTTATCCTGTTGACGGCCAAGGATCCAAATGTTATCAGCACTGTAATAGATACCTGTACCACCAGATACTACATCTTTAGGAAATAAGCCAATCTCTTTGTATGTATGATTAACAGCAAGTAATGGTATGTCTTTCATATTTAAGTATGGTGTTACCATTCTAAATAAACCTTTTAGCGCCTTTGCTCTTGACATATCAGCAACTGACTTCTCATTAATTGCATCATCCAATTCTTTTTTAGAAGCCAAGTTACCAACTGAATCAATAACCACCACAACTTTATCACCACGTTCCAGTCCTTCAAGCTGACTTATCATATCAAACTTTAATTCTTCGACGTTAGTAATTGGAGTGTGTAGCACTCTATCAGTGTCAATACCAAAGTTTTCAAAGTAAGCCTGCGGTGAACCGAACTCTGAATCATAAAATAATAATACAGCATCTTTATATTTCTTTAAGTATGCACTTGCCATAATAAGAGCAAATGATGTCTTAAAGTGTTTAGATGGACCTGCCAATACAGTAAGTCCCGGTGCTAAACCACCATCCATTGAGCCGGATAAAGCTACGTTCATCATCGGTACGTCTGTTGGTACCATATCCTTATCATTAAAAAATTTAGAATCCGATAATATTGATGTATAATCAACCTTAGTATTCTTTTTCAATTTGTCCATTATTGACATTCATATCTCCTAGTGTGGTATTGTGTTTTTGATAATATATTCATTTACGTCAATCTTAGGTTTCCAACCTAACTTTGTTAATTCAGTTATATCTGCCATGTTATTATCTGCTTCACATGCAGCTCCATCTTTAACTGGTAAATCATATCCTGCAGTGATTGACAACTCTTGAACTGTGTTTACTTTTCCTGTGCCTATGTCATATGCAGGTTTTAGTAGTCTTATGTCATTACTCATTAATAACACTATAGCTTCAATCACATCACTTACGTGTATAAAATCTCTTTGATGTAAAGTTACATATTCAAGTTCGTTATTAAGCAATTTTGGTATAAACATATTTGCTCGAGCACCTTCACCATATACAGTTGTAAACCTTAAGGCAACTTGTTTTTCAAACGCGGTTTCTTCATTTACCTTTTTAGTAGTGCCATACGGTGACAGCCACCAGTTATGTATACATGATGATGACGCATATAATAAAGGTATATTGTTATAGTGACATATTTTTTGTATCTTAGTCGTGTTTTCTACATTATTTTTCCAGTACATTTGTGGATCTTCGATACTCTTTCTCACATTGGCATAAGCCGCAAGATGTACTACGTAGTCAGCGCCATTTATGTTAAAGTCTTTTATACATCTTGAAGGATCTTGCCTAAGATCCCATTCAGTAACTTCATTACCATCATTAATTAATCTGTTTTTTAAGTGACCACCAATAAAGCCACGTGAACCTGTAATAGCTACGTTCATTTTTCTTTCCGTTCTTTTTGTCTCGATAATAGTATTATTATACCATAAATTGGTCCAATTGTAAAGGACTTTTCTCATAAAAATTTTCTTGTGACTTGTTATCTTGTACTATAAAGTTTGTATCAACTAACTGGTTATCTAAAAAGCCTTGCACAAACTTTAACACCTGCGCTGCCATATCACTTGCAGTTGTCACTGGTACATTTTGACATATATGATTTAAGTTTTTACGGCCGCCTTGTAGAGTAAAGTCATCAGGTAATCCCATAATAGTTAAACACTCTCTTATTGTAAGATATCTGTCTAAGTCAGGATGCGTGAGCTCAAATGGAAGATGGCCTACAAAAGCTCCTATAATATTTTTAGGTATAGTTACACACCTACGCATAATATTATTGCCTTGAGCAAGTTTAGAATACATAGTCATAGCTCTATCAGCTTCTTTCTCAAAGCCTTTACTATTTAACCAACCTGCAACTTCATTGTACTTTACATTATTATTTTCAATATAATCCATAGGATTTACTGTCTTTGTGATTAAGTTTTGAAATTGTTTATGTGTTATTCCACCACACATTTCTTCAAGTACAAATCTATAAAATGGATTCTCAGATGGAGTCTTATTATTAGTTAAAACTGACATTGGATCATTAGGTACATTCTTTGCAGATCTTATAGTATCTTCTATCTTTTTATGCTTTCTAAAAAAGAAGTCAAGCTTAGGTACCTTATCACCTTTCCAGAAAAAATAGAATGACCTATCACGTACTTGACTTAGTCCATGAAGGAGAGACTTTGTTTTATAAAGCGAGAAAGTGTAACCATACTTTCTTCCAATTTCTCTGAGATTTTCAACGACTGGCTCTCCCATCTTCGAAGCAAGTCTCGGTGCGTTTTCACCCCAGAATACTCGAGGTTTGACAGTACCCAAGACGTAATTAGCAGAGGTAGACATCCAATCGTTAGCAGCAGCATCAGAAGATGCTGAAGTATTGAGACTAGACAGACCAGCGCAAGGGCAAACAGTATTGACGACATCGACACTAGGAACGTTATGTGTCCTATCGTTGTCCAAAAGATAATAGGGAACTTTTCCCTTATAGTACTCAACCAAGTGAGTATCGTTTGGTGTAAAGTCAGCATAGCTTAAAATATACTCCGGTTTCTTTTGAAAGACATTTTGCATAGCTATTGTCTCTCCACCAATTAGTGGAACTATGCTTGCGTATGTGTGTTGCATTATTGTAAATCCTCAACTCTCCAACCTTTATCAACTATTACATTTACTGCCTTGGCTCTTGGTAAACAAGTTTTGCTAAGTACATCATTGACTACTACTCTGCATCCTTGTGATACACCAAGAATTAACTGGTCATAAGGTATTAAGTTTTCGTCAAGAAGTTGTTCAGTAAATATCCTAGCACCTTCTTTTCTAGCTGATACTAATATAATCTTATCACCACGTGAATCAAGTTCATCAAGTGCCTCTTTAATGCCGGGAAGTATTTCAGCTGAATTCTTTAAGTTGGAATATCTGTGTGCGTGTTTAAATATAGTACCATCTAAATCAATAAAATAAGTACTTGGCTTTTTAGTGTAGTATTCAGAAATCATACCCTTAAATAAAGCAAGGTCTTCTGGAGTTCCGGTAGACCAATATTTTCCTAGGCTATCATATGTTTCAGAAATAGGCGATACACCTATATTAAGACCATCACTAATAAGATAGTTATATGTTTCTGATATATAAGTTTCATTCTTTTTATTAAAGTTTCTTAGTGACTTATTACCTGAACTGACAAAGTCTTGAGCTTTTTTCCAGTAGTGTACACCTACCAAAGCATCTCCTTCAATTGAACCTTTTGGTTTTTCAATCATCTTAACTACTTTATTATTTATGGTCTTAGCAAAAGAGTTCTTTAAGTCTTCAGACTCATATGTAAGCACACATCCATCATAACTTCTACTATTTGCAATAAATGTTTCTGAATCCCAGTCAAGGTATTGATCACAGTTAGTTATAATAAGCTCACCGTTATAACTATCTAACATTCCAGCCAATGCTGTTTCGGCTGCGCCAGTAGTGACATGATCAATAATTTCAATAGTATAAGTTGACTCTGAATTATCAAAGTATTGATCAAGTTCAATCTTTAGATCAGACATATATGTGCCACCTAAGTCTCTACATACAAAAATATAATCACCTGCAATGTCAAGTGACTCAACAGCATATCTTATTAAGCTTTTATTATTCACTTTTATTAATGGTTTATGTGTTAGGTAGCCAGCATTTGTAAATCTGGATCCTAAGCCTGCCATTGGTATAATCACTCTCATTTGTACATATCCTTATATTTTATTGCATAATCTGTGCAGATTCCTAAAGCACCTTCAGGAACTATATCACCGTATCTTTCTGGTAGTACTATATATGAGCCGCTAAAACCTTTGCCGGGAAGCGCCCATAACTCACCTTTCGATGTCATTACTACATCTTCATCAGTATGATAGAAAACTCGCTTTCCTCTACTATTTAAGTAAACTAAAGCATCAGTATTTTTAGCGTGAAACCAAACTCGTTTATCATCATATAACCAAGTGGGGCATACGCGTATTGACTCATCATGACCTATTAAAAGTTCACCCTTAATGAGTCTTACATCAACTTCGACATCAAGTCCATGAGATAGAGCCTCATCGAGAGTATCAAGTTGATTTTCAGCTTCAGGATCAGGTCCTACCATAAGACCTCTATGAGCTATAATCTTCATCTTTCCACCACATACTTATCGCCAATAATGCTTGGTGTTTTTATACAGACGATTGAACAGTCATCAACAAAGTTTGCGTCAACGACAAAGTCAGGATATATCACAAATAAGTCACCTTTCTTATATGTTACTCCATCAATTTCCACAGCACCATCAGTAATGTAGTTATACTCAGTTGCAATCTTGTGGTAATGTTTATCCCATATCTCACCTTTAGGATGAGTTCTTACTGATATTTCAAAGTCTTTTGTCTTAAATAATGTAGGTTCAAAATTACCAATGAACCAACCTTTAGTAAAGTCTTTTATATCAAACTTTTCAATTGTGCCTCGCTTATCCATTTAATACCTCCTCAGCATTTTTCATAATAATATCATTCATATACTTACCACTTTTCTTATCAGGTGTTATCATATCTTTTAGTTGTTTATGTAATCTATTATACAACACTTCATCATCATTGTAAAGGTTTATTTTTTCTAATAAGTCGTTTGAATCTTTTACTCTTAACTCTTCAGGAAATCCAATATTTTTTTGCTCATCATATTCTGGATGCATAAATGGAATAATACCATGCTTAATCATTTCCCAGAATTTACCGGTTGCCCACCCCGGTGCTATAGGTATACAGAAAGTATACTTGGTTCTTGGAAACTGCCAAGATAATTCTGACATTGCTACTTGTTCAATCCTAGGATCTTTTAAAGCTTTTTCATTCCATACACCATAAACTTGTACGTCTTCAACACTATCAAGTATAAAGTTTTTTAAGTCATTATATCTTGATGGCTTACCTTCATTTAACCATAATACCATATTAATATCGCGCTCGTATTCTGGTTCATCAAAGAAATTATCAAGAACAGCTGGTTCTTCGTCTTCGACAACATATAATGTTTCAATACCTGAATATACTGCAGGAACCTTATCAATAATCATCTCATTAGATTCATAAGAAACTCTGTGCTCAACTTCGACGGTCTCATTAATCAGCTGTAATATTCTCTTTGGTGGAATCAATATGTCTTTGGCTGGTTTAGGATAACATCTTGGATCAAGTGATAGCACCATATATGGAATTTTCGTCTCATTAATAAAATGATGTATTGGGCCGGCATACTTCGCGGCTGCCATCAATGTCTTAATTGGTTTACCATCCTTTAAGGTCTTGCCTTGTACAGCATATTCAAGTACACCACCTGCAATAAAGATACCAATATCAAATTTTTCTTCAGTTTGAATAACATGTTCCATGTATCTCCATGACTCTGTTACCTCATCTTTATCATCTTGGTTATCAAACCAGTCCTTAAACTTAGCCCATACGTCAACCACATTACCATGAGGATCAACTTTCTTTCTTACCTCAGGTTTCAATCTTGAAAAGTTTGACCTACCTATGAGATAGAACGTGTCTTGTGGATTAAATTTAATAAGTGTTTGAAATATAATCCTTGCATCAATTGACCCTGCGGTCATAGCTTTCTTACCAGTACCTTTTTCTTCTGGTCCAAACTTTATTGACTTACCTATTTTACCTATTGCTATTCTCATAATACTCCTTACACTCATTTAAAACTTTTTTTATGTATACTTTATCATTTAATTTACGGTTAAGACCTGAAGGATGTGGCAACTTAAAGTGACCTACATTAATCTTTGCTAATGCTTCAGATGCAACGTTACCTAAAGCGATAACTTTATCATAACCTTTACTAATAGTATATAGCCTGTCATAATCTATGTCTTTCTTAGTAAATTGGCCGGGGTGAGGATAGGTGTTAGAAAATGAAAAAAAATTAACACCTATCCAATCCATCCACTCGTACATTTTACCAATGGTGCTACCACTACGTACACCATCATCTTTTTTTCTGAAATCCTGCCCCGGCCCAGGGTTTTGTGCGATGACTAAAACTTTATCCAATCCCATACTACTTCTGCCTCTTTAAACATTGATATTGAACTTGATATTGATTCTTGCCAGTTTTCTGGTATCTCTTGCTCTGGTGTTACAACTCTACTTATGCCAGCTTGGATTAAACCTTTTGCACAATCATGGCATATTGGTAGACCTATTACGTAGATTGTAGAGCCTTTTAATGATACGCCATTTTCAGCTGCATTGTAAATAGCATTCATTTCTGCATGAACTATACGTTTATACTTTATGGCTTTATTTAAATAATATAATTCATGATCATCTACACCTCTAGGAAAACCGTTATAACCTTGAGCTATCACTGTACGATTTCTAACAGCAACTGATCCAACTTGTGTTGACGGATCTTTTGACCACGAGGCTACAAGCTTTGCCATTTCTAAAAATCTTTTATCCCATTTATTTGACAAGATCAAAGTGCCTTTCATAAACATGTAAGTTTTGGACTTGCCACATAATATCGCCACATGTAATTGGTTCTACATTCTCACTCTTACATTGATTATAATCTTCAACTAATACTTCTAAAACATAAAGCTGCCAAGCATAATCATTTTTGTATCCGAACACGACATCGTTTGAACGCATTTGTACGACGCAGTGTAGTTTATCATTACGTATGTAATAAGTAACGGCATTAGTGCATATGAAATCGCTTTTACCATTTTCATTATATTCCTCCCATATACTCGGACGGTTGTAAATCATTGAGGCTCTACGGCCATCAGGATTTACTAAGAGCTCATCAAGAACTCTACCGTATTGATTGTAATACTTATCAGAATAGATAATTTGACCATAGTTTGAGTTAACTTCACCCCAGTCATTTGCGGCCAGCTTCCATGCAGCAGGTACTTTACCTGAAATTGCATTAACATTAGCAACCTGACTTCTATACCAATTTAGTTCTCTGTCAATGTAATCTTGATTAGGCTCACCAAATATTGAAGGTTCATCTGCCAGAAATGATGCACCAATCCACTCAATAGTTTTTTGTCCAGTCTTATCGATAGTGAATACTTCATTAAGAAGTTTAGATTTAAATAATCTTCTTACATCTTCAATCTTATTGATCATTTTGACCTTCCATCTTTCCACGCATATATGATACTGCAAATGATGCATAGTTAATTAAATCTTTATAAGTATCTTCAAGCGATTCAAAGTTTGGATCACCTTTAGCTTCAAGTAAAGACTGAGCACGTAATAATTTTTGGTGCATCATATCATGAATAGTATCAACGCCATTACGATAGTGCATAGCCTGCTTTATATTTGAGTTAGGATTTTGATAGTCTTGTGACTTTCTTAACTGTAACTCAGCACATTCATATAGAACATTTACTGATTCTTTTTGAATTTTAACTTTCTTTTTAGCCACTTTTTTAGCTCCTTGTTTTTTAGGTATAAATTTATTTGAAGTACCAGATTTTGGTCTTGTTTTTATTATTTCATCAAAGTCATAACCTATTTTTCTAAGTTTACCAAAATGATTTACAACAAACTGTTTAAGTTGCGCTGATGTTTTTGGTTTATCACGAGCAAGTTCAGAAATATCACAACCATTCACACGATAATAATTCATAAATTCATTATAGTCTACAAAGATTAGTTTATTTTCTTTTGCATGATTAAACCACGCAATAAGATTATCATGGCTAAAAGGTTTAGTATTTTTAAGAAGTCTTGACAATTTCATCTCCATATATAAAGTGTCTGTTATCTAAATCTATAATGCAATGATCAATTAATTTTTCATGCATCTTATCAACATCAATTCCACACTTGGAACTATGTCTTGGTTCCGGCATGATTTCAATCTTTTTGATTTTATTGAAACCATACTTTGTTTCAACCGTATCACCTACGTAAAATATATTATCAAACTTAACCATTATATCCCCTTTGTTTCAATTTTAAGTATTTCATTTGGATTTAAAGCTAGACACTTAAAGGTATCAAATGCGTTATCAGTTGAGTTTTTTTCACTGTAACCACATTCTACTACTGAAAGCGTAACTGATTTAGTAATATTATCTTGAGTGTATATACATGTTTGATATTCGTGCATTATTGTACTCCCTGTTCTTTAGCTGCATTAATAATAATTGGTGTTAAGATTTCCTCAACATTATCTTCCCACTGACTCCAAGTATCTTTTGAAGCATAATAAGTGGAGCTTTGAGTTGGAGCCCAACCATATACATTATTAAAAAGACCTCTTCTATTACAAAGACCGTTATTGAAAAGATCATAAGCTGCATTTTGTGCTCTTCTGAACTTTTCAAGGTTCTTGTTTGAAGACATTGGCTTTTCACATCTACCTTCAATAGGTAATAAGTCATTTAACTTATCAGCTAAATGTTTGAAACCTATGTTGACTCCCCAACTGTTAGTAAATAATTCAAATTGATAACCTTTATACATTTTTTTATTCTCCGCTTTTTTCATTTTATAGATCTATTATACACTATTTCTCGTCATTTGTAAACAGTTTTTTTCACTTTTTTTCATTTTTGTTATTAACATGTTAACTATATCTTTGGTAAGGATATTCAAGTATACCAAATCTTGGTGAGTTTTTGCCATAACCTATTGGAAATTTTTCAAATGTTTTTTTAAAAAATCCAGTTTTTCTTGGTGATTTATTAGCATTAATTCTTGAAGGGGAATTATTTTTATTGGTATTAAATTTAGTAGACATTAGTTCTCCGCTTTTTTCATTTTAATAGATATATTATACCATAAAAAAAGCAGTTTGTAAACAGTTTTGTTGTTAACTTGTTAACTAATTTCATTTCTATTGAATTTATTACCATTCCATACATATATGCCTTGATGAACATATTCTTTAGATTTCTTATCATTAGTAAAAACATAAACAATATCAGGATAATTTCTCCAAGTTTCAAGCTTGGCTTCTTTACATCTGTCAAGTACATAAGGAATATTACCAGCATGTTCTGTAACTTTAATTTCCACATTATCACCTAAAGGATCTATTAAATCTTTATACTTTCGCAAATCATCTTCCCATCCAGTTTCAATAAGATATTGCTCAGCAGCATGTCCGTATAAACACACCTCTAATATTTGGTCATATGTTCTACCACGAGCAGTAGATACTTTGCTATGAATTTGCTTTGCCTCAAGTTCAGATCTTTCAAGCCATTCATCTTTTTCTTGTATGTCATCAATACTGAATGACATGTTCATGTTAAATATTTCTGTAGACATATTCGAGTGCACGGTTAGCCTCCTTTTCCATTGGACGGTTCTTATACCAATTACCAGTTTCTGTATCAAGTTCGCGACATAATACTGTAATCTCATCAGGAGTAATTGGATATTTGTTTTTAACGGCATTGCCTGCGGTTGCCACCATAATCTGGTACATCTTATGATACCAGCCTGTCTTACTAATCATACGGTATTCTTTCTCAAGTTGCTTAGGAAAGAATGGACAGTTAGAGTATGAACTCCATTGTATATTAGTATTATCAAGTTTAGATTTTCTATGTTCAAGTATTTCTCTCTGCATATCTTCAGGTAACCTATCAAAGAAGTTATTACTACTAGACTTTTCACGGTAAGGGTACTTGTTCATTAGGCTATCAGCGTCAATAGTATCACCGCCTCCACTAAAAATAAAATTGTAAGCATCATCATATTTTGCTGGTATATAATACATGCGAGATAAGTCTTTGGTTTGCTTATCTCCCATATCTCCAAGTTCTGTCTGAAGAGCATACCAAAAGTGTCGAATCTTTTCAGCTGATACATTCTTTTTAAGTGGGAACACAAGACGGAACTTTGGATTAGATTGTGTGCTGCTAGCAGTGCTGTAACAGACATACCTAGTATCATTAAACTTATTATGAATAGCTTCATAAAAATCTCCATCATATTCAAAGTCATCAACATCGACTGCACACCATCCAGCCCATACCGTAACATTATCATTAGCACGAGTTGTATTGTCCTTAAAACTTGCAGGTGTCATAAGAGGCGCATCTTTCTTTGACTTTATTGTACGAGTTGATAGACCATACAATGCTTTTTCAAAGCTATCAAAGTTTTCAAATGTTAGTTTTTGATTAGTCTTATTATCAAATATACTAGTAAAAAGAGTCAGAGATATTTCCATGATTATCCTTATGTTCTGGACCTTTCCAACCTTTTGGCTTTACCAAATCCGGTAAGCCAAGTGGATTAGGTCTTCCTTCTTTTATGCCAACTTCTTTTGACATATTCGCCTTATATACTTCATCCCATGCTTTATTAGCATCAACACCAAATACTTCGAGTGTTCCAATTGCAAAGACACATAAGTCAATCATGCCATCAACCATTTCTTCTGCGTCTCTTTTATCAAAGGCAGCCTTTGTTTCATCAAGTTCTTCTTGCATCATGCCAATTCTAAACTTCATATATTTTCTTAGGTGTACACCGTCAAATGTCTTTTCAGTGTCCATCCATTTGTCTACACCATATTTTTTATGCATGTCTTGCATGTCTTTAAACCAGTTTGTACTCATACAAAAAATTCCTCCAAGGTTGCTCGTTCTTCGGCGGACCAGCCGATAGACTCTAATATTAATTTAAGTGGTTCTATAAAAGTTTTTTCAAACTGTAAGTCATAGTCCACATACTTATGTAAGTTAAGTTCTTTAGGTAACACATCAGGAAATGCTATAACGTTTTCCTTGATGGAGTTAGGTAACTTAAGATAACAAAACTTAATTCTGTTACCATTCGTAATGAGTTCATACTTATCATTTAACTTATTAAACTTAACATGTTTATTAAACAATAATGAGCCTCTTACATGTATTGGACAACTCTTTTTATATATCATCTTATGGTCATACCAATCTGTAATGTTTGAAACTCTACGAGGAAAGGCAACCTGTTCTGGTGACAGTGACTTAAATTCATTCTTAAAGTCTCTTATAAACTTTTGTGTATCATCTTCAGTGCCAGATATAATTAAGTTAAATGCCTCACGAAACTTACCTCTTACAACTTCAGGTGTTGATGACTTAATTGCTTCGATACCCATGATCTTAAGCTTAGGTTCTTTATATTGGACACCTTCATTATTATGTACATTTAGGATATACCTTTTCTTTGCCGTCCATATACCACTATCAGATATACCTTCCCTTGCCATGACCATTCTATTCTTATGCGCATTCATGTTATTAAATAATTTTGAATATGCTTTTTCCAATACAGGTTCAAAGTGTTCTTTACAGATCTTATCAAGAAATGATACAGGATTTGTAGGATTAAGCTTATCAACTAATGGACCAAAGTTTACATATAATGAATCCGTATCAATTGCAATTACATAATCTTTTTCAGTTTTAAGTATGTTATTCATTGCAGCATTCATTGCCTTTTCAGCCCATTGTATTGCAAGCTGGCCAGATAACGTGACACCTTCAGCTAATCTTACATCGAAGTGCGCAAAGTGTTTATTACCTAATGCACCATAAAGACTGTTAAGCAAGATCTTAATGGCCATCTGACGATTTTCCATCGTGTTTATTTCTTTATCCAGCTCATAACTATAACCTTTTTGTATTTGCTTTTGTGCTGCAATTTGTATCTTCTTGACCGATACACGCTCATCATAATATTCTTCAATGATTTGTGGTAGTACACCATCAAAGTCTTTACGATAGCTTGAACCATTTGCTGCAACTGAGTATACGCTGTTCACGCTTTGACCACTTAGATAATACGCCACATCATTCATCTTAGTATCTTCAACAAGAGTTTCTGGTGACATATTATATTGCACAATAAGATTAGGATATAAAGAATTCAAATCAAAAGAAACAACCCAATGGTGCCGGCCAACCTGAGGAGCCTTGACATAACCACCTTCGAATGCTCGATATGGTTTTTCATTTACGTTGATAGGTACAACCTTCTTGTTTAAGTTAAGCCTACGATATATAATTGATTCCCATATTGCTGTAACACCAAAGGTGTCTTGGTAGTTAACACCACCTTTATACGCCATAGTTAATGCAAGAGTAATAAGCCCCATCTTTTCTTCCATCCTATCGACAAGCTCAACATCTTTCATATTATAGTCAATATATTTTTGGTGATCATCTTTGTAAAGATTTTTTAGTGAGCCAGATTCTTCAAAAGATAACTTCTTTTCACCAAGTACGACATTGGCTATGTGATTAAGAGCATACGATTCTTGTGGACCATAGCTATAACCAAACTTTTGAAACAACTCCA
>Ga0163179_10002049_pt1 | contig 14132 bp, 5 predicted proteins | sample AtlANTMetagenome_FD_109643 | JGI IMG/M metagenome (GOLD analysis project Ga0163179, IMG submission 109643) | Marine eukaryotic phytoplankton communities from the Atlantic Ocean - Atlantic ANT 2 Metagenome | ecosystem: Environmental > Aquatic > Marine > Oceanic | place: North Atlantic Ocean...
AATTACTTGACCCAGAAGTACCTGGATTACCTTGGTTTCCTTGATTACCTTGGTTTCCTTGATTACCTTGGTTTCCTTGATTACCTGGATTACCTGGATTACCTGGATTACCTGGATTACCTGGTGGTCCTGCTACATTAGAATCATTACCTGGATTACCTTGGTTTCCTTGGTTTCCTTGATTACCTGGATTACCTGGATTACCTGGTGGTCCTGCGACATTAGAATCATTACCTGGTGGTCCTGGAGGTCCTGCTACATTAGAATCATTACCTGGATTACCTTGGTTTCCTTGATTACCTGGTGGTCCTGGAGGTCCAGAAGTTGCTGCGACCCAATCTACCTGACCACTACCTGTTGAAGCAAGTACTTGTCCTGAAGTTCCTGTTTCTCCATCTTTATCTTTAAGACCTGCATTGAGACGGACATCTTGTGCCATATAAAGTTCTGTCCGATTCAATTTCATCCATTGTGTAAACGCACCACTTACATCTAAGTTATCATAGTCACCTAATTCAATATATTCAGCACCACCATCATCTGATGTGGAAATTCTTAAATAACCAGCATTATTACCACCTAACCATTCGATATTTGCATCATCATTAAGAGCATTATCAGGACCAAAACGAATACGATTTATATCTAATTGGGTAATATCAATATTTGCACTGGAAGAAATAGTTAATTCACTACCACTTGTTCTACTAACCGATATATTTGTTCCACCTGTAATTGTAATGTCATCATTAGTTGAATCAGAACCCGACAGTCGTATTTTAGTAGTTGAACTAGGAACAGATAAATCATAAGTTGTATTAGTATTAGTGGAAACAAAATTTAATTTACCCGTACCATCACCAGCATCGTCATAAGTAACTGCAATATTAGTCTCTGTATTTCCAGAAACCATTCCTCCAACAATATCCTGAACTTGTTCTGTTGTTAATTGAGTATTGTCATTCTGAGATGTAAAAGTTATTTGACCATCATTATCTCTAGTAACTGTTACATTTGTTCCACCAACTAATCTAACTGTATCGTCTGTGCCAGATGATGCATCTAAAAATAAATTTGGATTATTATTAGATCCCGAAACTTGTTGAGCTTTTAGTAAGTATGTGGTATCCGTTACCGTATTAGTAAATGTAATCTTATCTCCACTTCTAGCAATAGAAAGACCAGTTCCAGATTCAAGAACAATATCATCAGTACTACCATCAGATCCTGATAATCTTATCTTTTCCTCATTACTATTATCACCATCTACAGCAGATATTGAGTAAGTCGTATTAGATGGTGTTATCCAATCGAGTTCAGTTCCTGTTGATGATAAAACTTGCCCTGATGTTCCTAGTTGACCATCTTTATCTTGTAAACCACCAGTGATTTTAACTCCATTAGATGTTGTCTCAAATTTTTTATTTCCAGTGTGGTATAAATCAACAGAGCCTGAAGGTGTAAATACAGCCATTTCATCTCCAGTTTCTGGATCATTTCCATAATTTAATGTTCTAATTCTTATCGGACTACTATCAGATGTGATTCTTAATTCATTTCCTCTGTCAGAGATATATCCATTACCGTTATATGCGAACATCAATATTGGTGATGGAGATCCAGAGTCATATCCAACTTGAATTCCTTTTGTCCAATTAAAACTGGTTTCATCTGATTGCTTAATCTTAAGTGCACCAGCAGTATTAAATTGTAAAGTTGTTCCATCAAATGTTAAATTTGCTTCACCTTCTAATGTATTTGCAGATGCAGAACCAGTTATTAAACGATTATCAGCATTATTATTAATTGTAATTGTACCAAGAGATATTGGATCTATCCAATCTAACTGAGTTCCTGTTGATGTTAATACTTGTCCACTAGTTCCTAACTGACCATCCTTATCTTGTAGTCCACCAGTAATTTTCACACCATCTGTAGTTGTGGAAAATTTTATATTGTTATTAAAATATAAATTGACATTGTTATTCTCTGTCGCACCAATCATGGTTTTACTTCCATCGGCACTCTGAAGATTAAACAAATTACTTCTTAATCTTAATTCACCAGTCCCCTGATCTACAATATAAGAATGATCTCCTGCGTGATATATTTTAAGATCTGGAGTCCCTCCATCACCAAATCCTAACTCCACATTATCACCAAATGTTAAACTATTATCAGACTTATCAAAGAAAATATCCTTACTGTTTGCAGTTGTAAAAGTTACATCATCAGAGAAAGTTGTGACACCAGCGACACTTACATTGTCTAAGTTTGTATGACCATCTACATCAATATCACCATTTAGATCTATATTTCCATTAACTACTAAATTAGATCCATCAAAGGTTAAATTAGATTCTCCATTTAATCCACCAACTGTATTTGTACCAGTTATAAGTCTATTATCTGCATTATTCGTAATTGTTACTTGTGATGCTGGAGTTATCCAGTCTAATTGTGAACCAGTTGATGCTAAAACTTGCCCACTAGATCCTAATTGACCATCTTTATCCTGCAGTCCTCCATATATTTTAATACCATTAGTGGTAGTTTCTAATCTTGCAGTATTGCTATGGAATATAGTTGTTGCAGCACCAACGTTAGCAGTTAAATATGCTCTCTCATTTGTAGTGCTTCTTAATTCCAACATATCAGCACCTATTTCAAGCTGAGAGTCTGGACGATTTGATATTTGTGAAACATTTGGGTCTACAGTAGCATTATGTCGGATTTTTAAATCTCCCTGACCACCAAAAACAGCAAATGTATTATCCGCAAATTCTAGTGCGTCGTCTGTTTTATCCCACAGTAAATTATAATTAGATCCAGTAAAGAGTTGATCACCGTTTACAGTTAAGGTTGATCCATCAAAAGTTAAATTTGCTTCGGCATTTAATTCTGTTGCAGGTGTTGTATTTGATCCTGTTATTACACGATTATCTGCATTGTTATTAACAATAAGTGGTGGTTCTCCTTTATCTCCTTTATCACCTTGATTACCTGTAAGTCCTTGTGTCCCTGCATCACCTTTATCACCTTTAATACCACCTGATGCTCCTGCATTTGCCAACACCCATTGAGCACTATCTGTATCTTGATAATAAACAAATAAATCTCCAGTATCACTTTCCCACCACAATTCACCATTTCTTGCTCCAGATGGAGGATTATCTGAAATGGTTACAGGATTTACAGATATTGTCGCAGCAATACCAGGATGTCCAGACGGACTTTGTACACTAATATTAGCTGTTACAGCAGCACCAACAAAATTTAATTGTGTAATACTATTCGCAGAACCAACAAGTGCTCCCTCATCAAAAACACTTATTGCACCAGGAATTAATCCACCACCAACAGGAATCCAATATCTTTTACCAGGATATCCAGGAACTGCTACTAGTTGATACTGTGAACCTGAAGGAACTGGAGGACTGGTTAATGGATCTGCTAAATTAGGTTCAGCTTGATCTATCCCAAGATACTTATACCTATCCTCGGTTAGTCGATCTTGAGACCTTCTTTTTGTTCTACCACTTAAATACTTTGGCATACTACGCAGTGCTATTCTCTAGTATACTAGCTACCACTTCCATCTGAAGTGGTGCAACAAATCCACCAGAAGAACTTGCTCCAACATTAACTATAACAGAATTACCTGATTGTAAAGTTGCAGATAATTCTTTACCGTAAGTTGCTTGATCACTTTTTCTTGGATAAGGGTGCTCAGAAAGACGATCATCCATTGTACAAGTGAATATAAATGAATTTAAAACTATCCTTATTTTATTACTTGATCCTGTCAATCCATGAGGTGTAGTAAAATATATCCTAATCTCACCTGCTCCTAGTGTAATACCGTGAATAGTTTGATTACCTGGTCCACCATTATATACTGCATTTGAAACATCTAATTGCGTATTAATTTTTTTAACACTATTTGCGACTGCAGATACAAATGCATGAGTTGTAGTATTTGATGATGTTCCAACATACATCGTGAAAGTATTGGTTGTTTTTGATGTTATTTCTAAAATTTTATCACTTGCATAATCAGTGGATCTTGGATATGGATGATTAGTTGCATTACCATCTTGGGAACAAGTAAAAGTAATTCCTCCATCATCAATTCTAATCTTATCTCCAACATTAAAACCATGACTATTAACTGTCAATGTAATAAATCCCGTTGTTGGAACATATGAAGCTCCAGTGGGAGTGACTTTTGTATATCCACCATTACCATCTACAATTTCTATAGCATTATCTTTTGCTCTCTCAAAATAATGAATAGCTGATCTATACACATGAGGATAACCCTTAGATGTTCCAACTATAGCAGAGAATGTTTTTGATGTACCTACATTTAGAGGACCTTCATCAATAACATTATCTACAACAAATGATTGTTGAGGATCTGGGAAAACATTAGTTGTTATTCCTGTACTTCCTGTACAATCAAAATATATTCCTCGAATAGTAAATGGATCTGATATACTTAAATTATGATCTGCTTTCGTTGTAATAGTTGCTATGCCTGATGGTTCATGATAGGTAACATTTTGTATTATACCCACTCCCTCTTGTGTACCCTGTATATAAATTTGATCTAACACTAATGGTGTTTTTTCTAATACTAATCTACCATCAACTATTATTGCTGCATCATTTGGTGGAATTTCTATATCTTTAATTACTCTTACATCTCTAGTATTTCCTGTGCTTCTTGATGTTCTTCTCTGTACAAATGTGACAGTCGGATACGTTACAGCAATGCCAACATTAGTAACTTGAGTATACAGAAGAAGTGCAGAAGTACCTGTTGGTACCTCATACAACTTTTGCAGACCTGGTGCAATAGGAACTGCAATAGATACAAATTTATTTACTGGTGCTATTGCCATTTAATTCAACGCTAATATCAGTGGAGTTAGTTGTGCTTGTATCGCCCTGTTAAAGTCTCTTCCTCGAATTGTAGATGTTGTTTGATCAATTGTCAATCCATCTCCTATTCTAAAGTTACCTTTTTGATCAGTGCTTGTGAAAGGTACTTGCCCACCGTTTATTGCAACAACTTCATTCTCAGGCACGGGACTACCTGCCTGGAATGGGTTAGCTGTATTTATGTCTGTACCAGCACCGATATATTCAAATGAGTGCGAACTAGTTATAATCCGACTCAATCTTACAAGTTCAATCTTCGTTCCTGATACAATTGAATATGGAAGAAATTCATTAAATGTTACTGTAGTTATACCTGTTACTGCTGCTGCATCTGTTGCTTCACTAACTGTGAATAATATTGGGTCCATATCAACAGTTGCAGTTGCATTACCTCCTCCAGATATACTTACAGTCAAATTTTGAGTTGGTAAAAAATTTCTACCACTGTTAAGAACATCAACAGAAGTTATTGTACCCGCAGCACTTACATTTGGTGAAAATTCAGGTAATATCGATTCAGGTCCTAAAGGTGCTTCATTAAGTGTTATAATCGGAGGTGATGAAGCAGAATATTCACCATCATTACCTCCATTTGTAATTTTGATTGATCTAACTAATTCAAGAGGAGAGGTTACAGAGGCTGTTGATGGTGTATCATCATAATCACTCATATCTAAATGAAAATATGCTCCTTGCCCATCAAAAGGTGTTCTAATTGATCTTGGAGAGTTAAAATCTTTAGTGTCTTTTGATATAACTTTATCATCTCCAGCTGCCACTGCAGTTGTTAATTCACCATCAAATTCAATATCACCAAAACCATCTGCTTTTAGTCCAATATTTCCAAAAGAACTGTTTGAGTTGGTTAAGTCACACTGTCCACCTGAAGTAGCTGCTATACCAACTTCACAACATATTGTGAAAATTGAAACTAATTGAGCATATGCATTATTTGATAATGATACACCAATACCTGCTTCATTATATTGAGTAAATGAATCACACACCATTGACTTTAAATCTTGACCTAAATTATTAGTCCCTGAATTTTTTGCATTTGCATGATCTCCATTTATTTTCATACCAATACTTTTTGTCATGAAGTTAGTGCAATTGCGAACGTATGGTGATCTCCATCTACCTGCTGATCCTTCATCAGCAGGACCAACATCTGTAAATCCTGTTACTGCTTGAAATTCTAATCCAGCATCAATATTTGCTTGTATGGGTGGGAATGCAACTGCTCCACAATTACTATGATCATCTGACATCGACGCACCTGTGAAACTTAAATTTTCTATTAAACACCCTCTTCTTACATGGAAAAAATCTTTATTTTTATTTTTAGGAATTAATAAAACTAGTCTTAAATCTTCACCATTTATAGCAACATCCTCCCTCAATCCTATAGGATTATCTTCAACATAATTACCAGATCTTACTCTAATTGTATCACCAACTTGTGCTACTGCTGCAGCTGCTCCTATTGTATACTTTGCATCACCTTCTAGTAATCCACTATTTGTATCACATCCATTTTTAGTAACCCAAATTGTTCTCTTAGTTTGCACACCAGAAGGTCTCCAAGAAACTCCTATACCGACTCCAGAGACATCAAAAGATGATAAACGATAATCAGTTTTACATACACCAACACCACTATTATTAAAGAAATCAAATATTTTTGCATCCAATTCAAGATTACCTAGTATCTTTGCATCTTGACCAACATTTAAATTCTTAACAACTCCAAGTCCACCATCGATGACTGCAGCACCAGTTGTCGTGCTCGATGATTGTGTAGTATCATTTACGTCCAATCTACCCGCAATAACTCCAGAACCACCTATATTGATATTTTTAGCTAAACCAAGACCACCATCGATGACTGCAGCACCAGAAGTTGTATTAGTTGACTCTGTTGTACTATCAACATCTAATCTACCTGCAATTACTCCTGAACCACCTATGTTAAGATTTTTCTCAGCACCTATTCCACCCTCAACAACTAATGATCCAGTATCTTTACTTGTGCTTTCAGTTGTTCCTAAAATCTTAGTGTCATCACCAACAAATAATTTCTTTACGATACCTACACCACCATCAATCTGAACTGAAGCATTAGTAGTGCTTGATGCGTCATTTGTATTATTAAAGGTTGTTAGACCATCAACGTCTAAGGTATTATTAAGTGTTGTGCCACCATCAACATCTAAAGTACTATTAAGTGTTGTGCCACCATCAACATCTAAGGTATTATTAAGTGTTGTGCCACCATCAACATCTAAGGTACTATTAAGTGTTGTGCCACCATCAACATTTAATGTAGCATCTAAGTCTGTTCCCTGTGTGACATTAAGAGTATCATCTATAATAGTTGCACCATTTACATTAAGTGTACCTTCAATTAAGGTATTACCATTGTCAGTATCAACAGAGAACTTAATCTGTCCTGCATTGTTATTAATATTAAATACTTCGTTATCAGACTGAATAATTACCGAATCAAAAATTGTAGTTTGTCCATCTATAATTACAGTGCTATTAAAGTCTGCTTGACCATCTACATTAAGTGTAGTGTCAAAATCAACTGCCCCAGTTGCATGAACAGTTCCAGTAATGTCTAATGTAGAAGAAGGATTATTATTCTGTATACCAACATTTGACATTCTGTAGATATTATTACCATTATATCCCCAAAAATCTTTTGATTGTATATCAGCAACAGTTGTTGGATTTGATGAATTTGGACTTGCAACTATATTATCAACTCCAGTTCCATTACTATTAATTTGAACAAAGTTTATATGTGAAAATAATTGAGACGTTCCCCCAATAGGTAAGTCAACACCATTTTCCTGAACTCTTATTCCATCTAAATCAACAGGAGAAACTTGATTCCAACGTATACCGTTCCCATCTCTTTGCAAATAATATCCATTAACACCTGGTGATCCTTGAGAGTCATATATATTTCGATCTATATGAACACTACCATCGATATCTAATTTTAATTCACCTTGCGTAGAACCATTATAATTTGTATTATTAACAGTCCAATCACCACCAACACTTGTAGTTCCAATACCAACAGTACCTATTCCAGTAACTACAAAACTATCATTACCCTCATTAATTTGAAACTTATCTACAGGTTGAGTAGTTCCAATACCTACTGCACAAGGATCTTCAGTAACAATAAAACAATCATTATTTACCTGAAATTTTCCAACAGGTTGAGTAGTTCCAATACCAACAAGACCTAAATCAGTAACTACAAAGGAAGTATCACCAACTCCTACTTGAAACCTTGCGTCAGGTTGTGTAGATCCAATACCGACCCGACCACCAGTTTGTCCATCTAAATCAGATGTGCTTGATATTGCTACAAATACTGTGCCTGAAGCACCAACATTATGTCTCTGATATACAGTTAGATAATCAACATCAACAGGTCCAAAAAAAGTTGAAAAACCTGTAACAAATAAATTATTTTTAAGAGTCAAACTTGTCAGTTCAACATCATCTGCAAATAAAATGTCCTCACTCTTTATATCAGCATAAAGATCACCATAAACATATACATCATTGTAAAATTCTACTTTTTGATTAAAAGTGCGAGTATCCGATGCATCATAATCAGGTATTGGTATTTCTCCTTTTTTAAATCTAGACATTTATGCTTTACTCCATAGATCTTCAGATACAGAAGTACCAGATAAAACATTGCCTAACCAAGCAACTTCACGAACTCTAATTTTTCCGTATGGTGCAGATATATAACAAGTATTAGAACTCATGTTTATAGAATCTGCTGTAACTTTAAATTTACCACCAGCATTTACTTCAATATTTTTATCAGCGTCTAAAATTATATTTTGTCCAGTAACTTTAACATCACCATTACTCATTGCAGTTATAGTTACGTCTCCATTTGCTCCAATAATATTAACACAAACACCACCACCATCTACTTTATTACCACCGACTATTTCTATACACTGATCATTGTACATATGATATAATCCACCTTCCGTCATACCAACAGTGCTTGTATTTCCATCTTTACCTGAACCTAAAAAATCGTACACAATTGGTCCATTATATCCCATTTGGGGATTTCCAGTATCAATTCTAAAGTGTGGACCGAATGAATCGTACTGTCTTAATTGCCAATTTTGTTGTTCTTCGGGTCTTTCTGACATGATTTCTTTATAGTATTAATATTTATCAGTATCCTGAGTAACCCCCACCTGATCCCGAAGACCCGCTATCACTAGGAGTGTTATCAGGAACAGAAGTGTTACTCTGCTGAGTCGTTGGTTGATCTGTATTGTCAACCGTGTTAATTGTAGGAGTGCTACTTGTAGTAGTCTGGGTTGTGGTGTTGGAAACATTTGCTTGTGAAATTATGGTTATTGATGTTCGACTTTGTTGTGGAGTATCATATATTATAGCATGAGGTGTTGTAGTATGTGCAACTCCTACCATTTTTACACCAGTTGTTGGATGAACATGGAATGATCCATAGTAAGGATCACCATTTACATACCCCACTATACCATCACGAGGAGTTATACAATCAATAACCTGTTTTATTTCTCCCTGATACTCAGGTCTTGGAGATATTTGTGCCTTCAATACTGCATTAGTTCCTGTTGAAGTTTTTATGGTAATTTCTGGTAACTCTGTTACTAACTCTACATTATTAATCTCAGGATTTGGTGGTATAACATTTAGTATTCTTCCACTTTCATCAAGGAATTTATCATAAACATTTCCTTTATCATCTTCTATAATATCATCATTTTTATAATTTCTACCAGGATTCACTACAACAACATGATCAACAGTATATTGACCATCATCTTCAGTCTCAATTACGGGATAATTTTCTCCACCAGAAACAACGTAAATATCAGTTACTTGTTGATAAGTTGGTGATGTGGGATCATAATCTACAACTGATCTAGCAACAGCACCATAACCTTGATTACAATTATCAGTAATTTGAATAAATGGAGGTGTTGTATAACCTGATCCACCATTTGTCATTTTAATACCAATTAAACTTCCTGTTTGCTCTGCAAATGTATCTCCAACAATTGCTCCTATTATTGGAGCAGCAGCTGCTTCATTTCCACCTCCACCAAAAATATTAATTTTCATACCAGTACAATTAAGTGGTGGACCTGTGTAACAATCACTTAACTGACTACTAAAACCTGGTGTACTCACATCAGGTCTCATAAAGTCAAATATACCTAAATTTCCTAAAATTCCACCTGGACTTGCTGCAGCTTCTTGTAATTCTTGAGCAGCATTTGCAACTGACAAAATACTTCCTGCTATATTTTCTAAGTTAATATTATTAGGACCTGCTCCAATTATCCATCCATTAGTTTTTGATCCTAAATCAGTATCAGGAAGATCACAATTAAAAGCATTTGCTAATCCTAATAAACCCTCTGCTTTTGATCTTAACATTCCAACTAAATCACCATCAAATATTTTTGATACACCTTTCATCAAACCACCTAATTGATTATTGATACCACCTATAATATCATTGAATATTGCCCCAACAAATTGATCACCAATACAATCAGTAAAGTTTTTTACATTATCTAAAAAACTGGTGAGAATATTACGAACTGAACCAAATAAATTATCTGTAATATTTTTTACTGCACATGGAAGAAAATTTTGTATTGATTTAAGTGGTCCTACCATAGCGACTTGTGCAGCATTTGCTGCTTTTTTTGCGATTGCACTATTCTGAGTTGCTAATAAAATTTTACCATATACGTCTTTATAAAGATCATGCATTCCCTCATTTAATTTTGGTGCAAGATCAGCATATGTTTTATTCAGAATACTAGATGATAGACCTTGAGCTATGCCTGAAACTTTACCAGTCAAATTACTTATAATTGAATTTTTTTGTGCAGCAGTTGCATTTTTATAATCTCCTATTGCATTTGATAACTCATTCTTTATCTTTGCGGTTGGTGAATTTTGATTATTACCTGCAAAATTTACTTTCTTGCCAAGTGCAATACTTGCTGTTACTTCAGGAAGGTTAGTTTTTTCTGAAATTTTATCTGTCAAATCTGTATCGGTATGCCTTGCAGATCTTTGAGAGAATTTGCCTGATTGATCTCCCCCCTCACCTTTGATCATATAATCACTTGCTTTTATTTTGCTAGTATATCCAGTAAATGGCATAAAAGGAGATGTGTATTCCTCTTCACCACCATACGCTGGATTACCAGGTTTTGCAAACAATCCCATAACAACTGGTAATTGTGCATCATCCCCATCAAGGAAGAACCCCATAACTGTATCGCCAGGAGAAACACGCACAGTTCTACCACGATTTGCTTTTCCTGATCCAGCTTGAGGAGATAATAAAATTTGTGCCCAAGGTAAATTTTCATTAGGCAATTCAGTTATATCAGCAGGATGATAACCGTATATTCTAACTTTAACTCTTGTTCCCCAAGCATCACCAATTTCTTGTATTTGATTTGACTGAGCTTCCTCTGGTGCCACTTGACCTATCCACCATCGGAAACCATCTTTGCCTAGAAAATTTGTTTTTAGTAAATTATTTTCAATCATTTTCTTCCGTATGAATCTCTAACTAATTTTAATTGTGAGTATGAACCTTTATTATCGAAGTAATGAGCTAACTCCTTTATCATATATAGACCGCTTGTCTGTGGATCAGACGATTTTCTCTTAGTATTTGAAAGTTGAGGAAACTCACATCTGATAATACTTCCAGCACTTAGATTCGTATTAAGAGGTATTTGTATTTCAATAACTTGAGTAAAAATTTGATTATATCTCATCATTGCTTGAGCATGAATTTTTTCAGGATCTGCGTTTCTCTCAACTGAACTATCCCAACCTGTATTTACTGCATCCTTCTCAACTGTTCCTATATCTAACATACCAACAAATATTCGACTTGGCAAATCTCCAAGTGTTTTATCACTATTTTCATCAATACTTGGTAATTCAATTTCTTTATCTCCCAAGTTATTTGCTTTCCCCACATAGTTATCAGAAGTAAATACTGATATTGAGGGTTTAAATGATACAGGATTTATATAATATCGTTGACTACTATAAGCACCCCTTTCAAGTTTACCAATCAAATCTTGATTTCTATTTATTGAATATTTTGTAATTTTAAAGTCTTTATTGGGATCATCTGATGAAATAACACCTGGTGTAAAAATAAAATTCGTATCATAGGGTTTTTGTTCCATCAATTTATCAATTGATCTAAAATTAAATCCCTCTTTAGTTTCATAAAAAACAAAACCTGCTGTGGAATCTTCACTTGGTTTTGCACTACCCGAAACTGATTTAGATGCTAACCATGTTAAAACTGTGAATGGTTTTTTCATGTTTCCTAAAAATCCATATGGATTTTGAGTTTCATCAATATTGTTTATTTTACCACTCTTTAAGTAATTTTTTAGAATATCAGTTACTGAATCAGAAATTTTTTGTGATGTTGGAAATTTTTTACCAACTCTCATGGTTTCATTTGTTATAGCTTCTCTCGATACTAAATTTAAAGTAAATGATTCTGTACCTTCATCAATTAACACATTTGTTACAGATGCCACATAAAAATAATTTTCAACATCTTCAGTAAAATCTAAACCTTTATTTACATTTGAATTACCAGCTATTTTAATAAGTAATCTTTCACCACCACGAAGAGGAAGACCATTATATACTGATTGCAATCTTCCATCCTCACCAGTTATTGCTCCACCAGTGTTTGTGACTATTACTCTTGCAGTTAGATATGGTGAGAATATATTTTCAAAATAGGTAAACGCAATGACACCATTTGATATATCAACAGTTTTTGATTGATCTGCTGATTCGATTATAAATTTTTCGTAAATTGATTTGTTTATTGCTGCCATTATGTGTTAAGGACTACCGATTGTATTTTTTTAATAACATTTTTTTCATTATCAATATTAAATTCACCAAGATTATTTAATCCACCATTACCACCTCCACCACCAACACTCATTGTTGGTGTATTCACAGCGACAGCTTTCTCCATTATAACAATTTTATTGCGATTAGACCTTGTTTTTTGCATATTAATTCTTTGTCTTCTTCTTGGAGTTACTTTTTTATCTACTTCAGGTTCTTCTGATAATGCTATTAAGTTTTTAATTTTTGATAATCCAGAATTTACATTAGAACTATTTTCTTTTTTATCCTCTGTTTCCATATTTAATTTATCTGCTTGTTGTTGAGCTTGATTACCAAAGAAAGACTCTGAAAAAGTTTTGAGTGATGAAATAAACTTATTATCATCTCCTTTCTTTTCTTCCTCCTTTTCATTTTCTAAATTTTTACTATCAATTGTTTCTCCCTTCTCTCGTGATTTATTTGATTTTATTTGATTGACTTCTTTTTCATTTTCAACACCTTTTATAAATTCCTCTCCACTATTATCCTCTATTTTCGTTTCTGTAGGTTTTGTTGTGAATGTTTTTGGTTTTTCATCCTTACCTAAGTCTGTTACCTTATCTTTGTCATCTTTCTTTTGTTTAACATCGTCTTTCTTTTCTTCACCATCTGGTGATGGTATTATAAGATAATCACCATCTTTAGTATCAAGATCAACTGCTAATCCTCCTTGATTATATACATTTGCAGTGTCAATTAAATCTCGATTTACTCTTAATAAATTATTATTTGCAGTTTCAAGTTGCTCCTTGTTTTTTGATCTCATAGCAAATAAATCTACTTTAGGAAGTCTATCAAACACATCAGTAATACCTGTACCAAATCCAACAATAAAATCTTTTATACCATCAATATATCCTGTCAATACTCCTACAGTTTTTCTTATGATGTTTATTAATCCACTAAGAGATTTTAATATTTGAGGTAAACTAGTAACAAACCATCCTATTAATACTATTCCAAAAAAATCTAGTATTCTTCCGAGAAATCCTTTTGTGCTTTTTGCAATTACGTTTCCCTGTTTCTTTGTGACACCAGATACGCTGGAAGATTCAAGTTCATCTTCTCTTTGCTTTCTTCTAACATTCTCTCTTCTTTTTCTAAAAAATTCATTATCTTTACCAATCAGGGTTTGTTTGAATGTATTACTTTCTCTTGTTTGTTTAATA
>Ga0163179_10002051_pt1 | contig 14128 bp, 8 predicted proteins | sample AtlANTMetagenome_FD_109643 | JGI IMG/M metagenome (GOLD analysis project Ga0163179, IMG submission 109643) | Marine eukaryotic phytoplankton communities from the Atlantic Ocean - Atlantic ANT 2 Metagenome | ecosystem: Environmental > Aquatic > Marine > Oceanic | place: North Atlantic Ocean...
GGCGTCGGCCTGCACGTATTGTGTATCTCGCTTCATAACCTGGCCGAGGATGAACTGCAGAATGAGGCAGCCTGCAAAGACTGCGCCCATGTAATGGAAGCCGGACTGGAAGATGTCGGCTTTCCATCCATTCACAACGATTTCTCCAGTTTCGTTTTTCTGCTGCCCGTGGAAGAAGGTGCCGATGAACATTGCAACGAGTCCGACAAGGATAGTGATAAGAGCAGTTTTCCCATTGGCCCATCGGTTGAAGAGCCCGAAGAGCATAATGGCCAGGATTGGAATGAAATAGATGCCATTGAGCCCCTGGAAGACATTGAAGAGGCCATCCTTACCATAGAAGACGACCGGGGCGGCGATGATGGCGAGGATGGCCACGCAGGCGCTGCAGATTCTCCCAGAGAGAACCAGTTGATGCTGGGAGGCATCGGGGTTGATGATCTTCTTGTAGACGCCGAGGGAGAACAGGGTGGCGCTGGAGTTGAGGACTGAGTTGAAGGTCGATAGGATGGAGCCCATTACCACTGCGGCGAAGAAGCCGGTGAGCCAGCCAGGGAGAACGAGGCTGACGAGTTTTCCGTAAACTTTGCCATCTTCGCTCATGTAGGCCTTGGCTTCCTCATGGCCCAACTCGTTGGTGAAGACCTGGTAGGCAAGCAATCCGGGCAGCACCAGGATCAGGGGAGCGAGGATCTTGAAGAAGCTGGCAAGCAGAACGCCCTTTTGGCCCTCCGCCAGGTTCTTGGCTGCGAAGGTCCGCTGGATGATCTGCTGGTTGGTGGTCCAGTAGAAGAAGTTGAGCAGAAGGACACCGGTAAACAGGGTGGACCAGTGAACGGGGTGGTCCTTGGAGGTGGCGATACTCTTGAGGTGCTCGGGATTGTCTTCCCTGAGCTGGGCGAAGGCATCACCGAACGAGCCATCCCCCTTGGCCGCCATGAAGGCGAAGAAAGTAATCATGAGCCCCCCGACCAGGAGGCCGACTCCGTTGAAGGTGTCAGAGACCGCGACCGCACGCAGGCCTCCGAAAATCGCGTAGGCGGACCCCACCACCCCGATGAAGATCACGATTGCCCAGATCGTGCTGATTTCGCTCAGGTTGAGTTTTTCCTGGAGACCAAGCATCGCGTCCAGCCCCGTCGCGCCCAGGAAGAGGACGAAGGGGAGGAGAATGAGCATGTAGGCGATGATGAAGGTGAATGTTGTAAGGGCTCGGACTCCTGGTCCGTAGCGCTCTTCCAGGAATTGGGGAACAGTTGCAATGCCCGACTTCAGGTACCGGGGCAGGAAGAAGAGGGCGAGGATCACGAGGGAAGCGCCGGCGATCACCTCCCAGCACATGACGGCCAGACCGTCCTTGTAGGCACCGCCGTTCAGCCCAACCAGTTGTTCGGCGGAGAGGTTGGTGAGAAGAAGGGAGCCTGCGATCATGATGCCGGTCAGGCTGCGCCCGGCGAGGAAGTATCCCTCCTCGGTGTTATCAATGCGTCCCCGGGTGAGGCGCCAGGTCAGGAAGGCAACAAGGGCCGTGAAGAAGAGGAAGGAGATGACTGTGGGGGCGTCCATCTTGGAGAAGGGTAAGGATTGAGTGGGGCAAGAGAAACGAGGGACCGTGATTGGCGGTCCCTCGTTCTGCTAGTGACGGTCGACTGGATGAACCAGCCGGTTACCAAGAAAACTTGCTTACCATGGTGTGGGTGTAGGTCTCACCAGGCTTCAGGATACAACTGGGAAAGGCGGGATTGTCCTGTTTGTTGGGAGAATCGGGATAAACCTGGGTCTCCAGGCAGCAGGCGGTGCGATGAGCGTACTTTACCCCACCCTTGCCGGCGGTTTCCCCATCAAGAAAGTTGCCACCGTAGAACTGGACTCCCGGCTGGTCCGCATGGAGTTCCATGGCCCGCCCGGTCTTGGGGTCCCGGAGCTTGGCCGCGAGACGCAACACATGTGGTTCGCCATCTACCGCCCAGCAATGGTCGTAGCCCTTGCCGAATTGCAGGGGAATACTGTCTGCCTCGATCCGTTTTCCGATGACGGTGGCAGTATTGAAATCGAAGGGGGTATTTGCGACCTCAGCGAGGTTTCCGTCGGGGATGAGGGTCTCGTCGGTGGTAACGAAGTGCTTGGCCGGAATGGTCAGGATGTGGTCGTTGATGGAAGTGGTTGGGTCCCCACTGAGATTCCAGTAGGCGTGCTGGACGATGTTGACGGGGGTGGCCTTGTCGGTGGTGGCAGTGCAGACCCACTTGAGCTCGTTGTTGTCGTTCAGGGTGTAGGTGACTTCCACCGCGAGGTTACCGGGGTACCCTTCTTCACCATCCTTGGAAGTGTAGGTCAGCTTTACCCCGCCCTCCACGGCTTCGCCCTTCCAGAGGACCTTGTCGAATCCCTTTACCCCACCATGCAGGTGATTGGGTTCATTGTTAACAGCCAGTTTATCGTAGATCTCGCCGTCGAGTTCGAACTTGCCGCCAGCAATCCGGTTGCCATAGCGCCCCACGGTCGCCCCGAAGTAGGAGCTGTTGGTGAGCCAGCCGGCAAGGTCATCGTAGCCGTGGGTTACATCCTTGACGTTGCCATCCTTGTCGGGAACTTCGAGGCTGGTCAGGATGGCCCCGTATTCGGTGACCTTGGCGACCATGCCGTTTTTATTGCTGAAGGTGAAGATCTTCACTTCCGTGCCGTCTTCGAGCTTACCGTAGTCTTCCACTTTGGTTTCGTTGCTTGGGTTGGAGCCTTCGTCATTGGTGCCGTTGGAACCTTCGTCCTTACTGCCACCGCATGCGGAGAGAAGGAGACTGATGAGGGCGAGAGATGAGATTGTATGCTTCATTTCAATGACGTGTTTTTTAGAGCGGACAAAATCGATGGGCCGTGGTCAATGGGTTATTGGTTAAGCGATATTAGGGAACGTGGGAGAAAGGGAGGGACCTTTCGTCGTTTTCCTGTCCGGGAGATCAGATTTTTAAGGCCGAGGAGATCGATCGAGAGTTGTTAACGGCCCTGAATTGACCGTCCCGGTCTTTTCCCTGGCGAAGTCCTCTCCTGTCGGAAGAGAGAGGCGGAAGGGTCTCAATCCTTTCGCTTCAACTGCGGAAAGAGAATGACGTCCCGGATGGTTGGAGCCCCGGTAAGGAGCATGATGAGGCGGTCTATGCCGATGCCGATCCCTCCAGCAGGAGGCATCCCATGCTCCAGGGTTTCCACGAAATCATGATCAATTTCCTGGGTTTCGCCCCCACTCTGCTCCTCAAACCGGGCGCGTTGGACATCAGGATCGTTGAGTTCCGAGTATCCAGGAGAGATTTCCTGGCCGTTGATGATGAGTTCGTAGACGTCGATGACCCCGGGGTCCTCCGCGTTGAGCTTGGCCAGCGGGATGAGCTTGGAGTCCACGTGAGTGACGTAGCAGGGGTCAAAGGTATGTTCCTCCACCAGCTTTTCAAAGACCTGCTGAGTGACTTCGTAGTCTTCAAGGTCGGCCCCAATCTCGAGATTGAAGTCCTTCTCGGCCCGGGCGCGTCTCTGGTCTGCATCAAGCTCAAACCAGTCCTCGCCGGCGGCCTCCCTGACCAGCTCGCGATAGGGTCGTCTTTTCCATGGCCGGGAAAGATCAAGGGTCCGGATGACTTCTCCTTCTTCATTGCGGTGCTCGATCTGCAGGGTGCCGAAGAATTTCTCCGCAAGGGAGCAGACGAGTTCCTCGACCAGTTCGGCCATCTTCTCAAAGTCAGCATAGGCCCAGTAGGCCTCCAGCATGGTGAACTCGGGGTTGTGCCGCCGTGAAATACCCTCGTTCCGGAAATTACGGTTCAATTCGAAAACCTTGGGGAAGCCACCGACCAGCAGGCGCTTGAGATAGAGCTCCGGGGCAATGCGGAGGGTGAGGGGCATGTTGAGAGCGTTGTGGTGGGTCTCAAAGGGGCGGGCGGCGGCCCCTCCTGCCACGTCCTGAAGCATGGGAGTCTCGACCTCGAGAAAACCCCGTTCGTGAAAAAAGCTCCGGATTTCGGCAAGGATCCTGGAGCGCAGGACAAAGAGGTCCGCGCTGGCAGGGTTGGCCATGAGGTCAAGGTGGCGCTTGCGATACTTGATTTCACGATCGGCTACCCCGTGCCATTTGTCCGGCATGGGGCGCAGGGACTTGGACAGGACGTGGAGGGACTCGACCTTGACGGTAGGCTCGCCCTTGCCAGTGGTGAAGGTGGTGCCCTCGATCCCGATCCAGTCCCCCCGGTCAAGGAGGTGCCAGACTTCCCAGTCCTGTTCGGAAACGCCCTTTTTATTCAGATATCCCTGGATCCGGCCATGTATGTCCCCGATGACAAAGAAAATAGATTTTCCCATGTCACGGATGGTGAAAAGACGCCCCGCGATCCTGACCGGGCGCTCGTCCGAGAAGTCATCCCGGAGTTCTGCCGGGGAGGTATCTGTTTCAAAGCGCTCCCCGAATGGGTCGACGCCGAGTTCCCGGAGCTTGGCCAGTTTCTCACGGCGGATGGCGATGAGTTCGGCCTCGGAGGAACCGGACTCTGTTGCGGTGTCCGGGGGAGTGGAGTCGTCTGGGGTCATGAACGAAAATGGATTCTGTTCCGGAGAAGGATGAGGCTTCTTGTTAACGCGAGGCGGTGGCAGGCAGGACAGCCCGGGAGGCAGGGTTCACTGCACCCGGGTAGCTGATGACCAAGGTTTTCTGCTCCGGGATGCGTTTTGGCGAGGGAGAAAAGGGTGCTTCCCTGAAAAAATGAGGAGAAGAATCCTGCGATTCCGGGTTTCCGGGGGAGGAGGAATGCCTATGCCACGATATCATTGACCACCTTGCCATGGACATCCGTGAGCCGGAAATGCCTGCCCTGAAACTTGAAGGTGAGTTGCTCGTGGTCAATTCCCAGAAGGTGAAGAACGGTGGCTTGGAAGTCGTGGACGTGAACCTTGTCGTGCAGGGCGTTGAACCCGATATCGTCGGAGGCTCCATAGGTGATGCCCGGTTTGACGCCCCCTCCGGCCATCCAGACGGTGAAGGCATAGGGGTGGTGGTCGCGGCCCCAGCCCTTGCGGTCCTTCATGTTGCCCTGGAGGAAGGGAGTGCGGCCGAATTCGCCGCCCCAGATGACTAGGGTTTCATCGAGCATGCCGCGTTGTTCGAGATCGCGGATCAGACCGGCGCTGGGCTGGTCGGTATCCTTGCACTGGGTGTAGAGTTCCGTGGTAAGGGAGCGATGCTGGTCCCAGCCCGCGTGCATGAGCTGAATGAACTGGGTTCCCCGTTCAGCAAGGCGACGAGCGAGGAGGCAATTCCGGGCAAAGGTGCCGGATTCGTGGACGCCGGGTCCGTAGAGATCGAGGATTTCCTTTGGCTCGTCGGAGATATCAGCGAGTTCGGGGACACTGGTCTGCATGCGGTAGGCCATTTCGTATTGCGCGATGCGAGTGGCGATTTCGGGATCCCCGTAGTCCTGATGCTTCATCTCGTTGAGGCGGCCGATGTCGTCGAGTAGTTCGCGGCGCATGGGCTTGCTCATCCCGTTGGGATTGGAGAGGTAGAGGACGGGATCGCTTGCAGGACGGAACTTGACGCCCTGGTGGCGGGTGGGGAGGAAGCCGGACCCCCAGTAGAAGTCGTAGAAGATCTGACCGCAGGTGGTTCCCTTGCTGACCGAGGTCATCACGACAAAGGCAGGGAGGTTGTCGTTCATGGTGCCGAGGCCGTAGCTGAGCCAGGCGCCCATGGTGGGGCGGCCGGGGAGCTGGGCGCCACTCATGAAGAAGGAGATTCCCGGGGCATGGTTTACTGCTTCAGTATGCATGCTCTTCACGAAGCAGATCTTGTCGGTGACCTGGGCGGTGTGGGGCATGAAGTTGCTGACCCATGCCCCGCCCTGGCCGTATTGCTTGAAGGGTTCAACCGGAGCGAGGAGGAGTTTGCCATTGGCATTGCCGGTCATGGTGCTGAAGCGTTTGCCTCCGACGTAGCTTTCCGGGACCGGGGTGTTGTGGAGCTCCTTGAGTTTGGGTTTGTAGTCCCAGAGGTCGCAGTGGGTGGGGGCGCCGTTCTGGAAGAGGTAGATGACGCGTTTGGCCTTGGGGGCGATCTGGCGGATGTAGGCGGGGATCTTTTCGTTGCCCTCGGGTGCCGCGGAGAGGCCTTCCCTGCCAAGGAGAGTAGCGAGGGCTGCAGTGCCGATGCCGTTGGCGCTCTTGCCGAAGAAGTGGCGGCGGTTGATGTTGAGCTGGTGTTGTGTGAGCGGATTCATCGTCGTGGGACCGGATAGAACCTGGAGAGTCGAATGAGCCGGACAGGAGCTACTCCTTGGTGAGTACTTCGTCGAGGTTGAGGATTCCGAGGCAGACGGTTGCGAGGGCAGCGTGTTCGGGTTCAGGAAGTTCTGAGTTACGGGGGGAGTCTCCGTTCTTAAGGAAGTTGGCGGCGGCACCGGGGTCAGAGGCGAAGCGGACCTGGGCGCGGTTGTAGATGTTCTCGAGGACTTTCTGCTCCTCTACGGTTGGGTTGCGGGCGACTACCAGCTGGAAGGCTTGTTTGATCTGTGCGGCGGGCTGGCCACCCTCTTCAGCCGAGGCGGCGGCGCGGGCGGCGAGGGCGCGGGCAGCTTCGACGTAGGTGGTATCGTTCAGAGTGCTGAGGGCGTGGAGGGGCGTGTTGGTAAGGCTCATCTCCACGGAGCATGTTTCGCGGCCCGGGTTGTCGAAGAACATGGGTGGGGCGGCAATGCGGCGCCAGAAGGAGTAGATACTGCGCCGGTAGAGGTCGTCAGCCTTGCCCCGGCTGTAGCGCTTCTTTCCGAAGGTGGCTTCGGCCCAGATGCCTTCGGGTTGGTAGCTGTTGACGGGGGCGCCACCTTTCTTGTCGACGAGGAGTCCACTGGCGGAGAGGGCCTGATCGCGAATCATCCAGGCGGGCATGCGGTAGCGGGCACCGCGGGCGAGGAGGCGGTTGGTGGGGTCGGCCTCGAGGAGCTCGGGTGAGAGGCGGGAGGATTGCCGGTAGGTGTGGCTGTTAACGAGGATGCGCATGAGCTGTTTGACGTCCCAGCCGCTTTCCTGAAACTCGACGGCAAGCCAATCCAGGAGGCGGGGGTGGATTGGAACTTCACTTTGGACGCCGAAGTTCTCGGGTGACTTGATGAGGCCGATACCGAAGAGTTGTTGCCAGAAGCGATTGACAGTGACCCGGGTAGTGAGGGGATTCTTCTTGTCTATGAGCCACTGGGCGAGGCCAAGACGGTTTTGTGGAAGGTCCTTGGAAAAGGAGGGAAGGGCAGCGGGAGTGCCTGCTTCGACTTCTTTACCCCGCTTGTCGTAGACCCCGACTTCGAGGATGTAGGTCTTCCGTTTCTTGTCCATATCCTGCATGACCATGACCTGGGGAAGACCTTTGCGGTTGGAGTTGAGCTGGTTCTCCTTGTCGGAGATGAGCTTTTTGAGTTCGGCATGACGGGGGACGCTTTCACGATGGGCGGTGGCGACGAGATCGCTTTCGGCTTTGCTGCGTCTTGCGGGTTCGATGGCCAGGGCATCCTGGAGTCTGCGCTCGCCGGTTGAGAGTTTCGCATCGGCGGTGGCGCTGACGGAGAGGCGGAAGCGGCCTAGATTGTGGTTGGCGTGCTGGGAGTCGTGACGCATCGTGACGATAATGGATGCGTGCTCGGGGACTTCGATGGGCTTGTCCAGGTGGAAGATTGCTTCGTGGTCGCGGTTGATCTGGTTGTTTTCGTAGACAGCCCAGCCGGTGCTGGCTTTGTCATCGTAGGTTCTGGTGATCTTGTGGTCTCCTTGTTCATAGGTGGCGATTGCGGACTTGAACTTGGAATGAATGGCATTTCCGCCGAGCGGTTGGACACGGACCTTGAAGTCGGTGAGGACGAAGTTGCCGCTATCGGAGCGGGAGAGGTAGCCCTTGGTCATGCTCTCGTGGCGAATGGCCTCGAGTCGGATGCTTGCGATTGATTTGAGCTTGGTTTCGGTGGAGAGGTTGTAGACGTCGTTCTTGGGGTTCTCGCCACTGGCCAGAATCGAGCCGTCTTCAAGGACTTCGAGCTTTTGTTTCTCGGCTTTCGCGGAATTGATGGAGAGGAGGGCCCATGAGCTGTCCGAATTGTCGGAACGACGCGATTTCTCCCAATCGGTCTGCTTGGTAGTGAGGTCCCTTTCGAAGCCCGTGAGGTCTTGGCGGAGGGTTGAGATTTCCTTCTCCAAGGCAGCTTCCCTGGCTTTGCGTTCGCCGCCTGCGACGGCGAGGACGGGAGGAGTACGCGGATTTCCTCCACCGCCGTTGACAGGGGTCTGGTTAAAGAAGGCGGAGAGCTTGTAGTATTCCTCCTGGGTGATGGCGTCGTACTTGTGGTCGTGGCAACGGCAGCAATTGAAGGTAAGGGCGAGCCAGACGGTACCAGTGGTCTCGGTCATGTCCATGACGTAGTCGACTCGGTTTTCCTCGGCAATGCGCCCCCCTTCGCCATTGATGGGATGGTTGCGGAGGAAGCCGGTGGCGAGGCGTTGTTCCATGGTGGAGTTGGGCAGGAGGTCGCCGGCGAGTTGCCAGATGGTGAGGTCGTCCCAGGGGACGTTGCGGTTGAATGCATCGACGACCCAGTCCCGCCAGGGCCACATGGTTCGTTCGCCGTCACCCTGGTAGCCGTTGGAGTCGGCATAGCGGGCGGCATTGAGCCAGGGCCAGGCCATGCGTTCGCCGTAGGAGGGGTCGTCGAGAAAGCGCTCGACCAGTTTCTCGTAAGCGTCGGGAGCATTGTCGCCGAGGAAGGCGGAAACTTCCTGGGGAGTGGGAGGGAGGCCGCGGAGGTCGAGGGAGAGACGGCGAATGAGAGTAGGTCGATCGGCGGCGGGGGATTGTCTGAGTTCGTCGCGAAGGAGACGGTGGGCGATGAAGGAGTCGATCGGATTATGGACGGTGGCGTTGACGGGTTTGGGAACCTCCGGGCGCTGGGGAGCGATCAGGGCCCAGTGTTCCTTGTATTCCGCGCCTTCTGTAATCCACTGGTGGATGAGTTGCTTCTCCTTGTCGTTGAGTTTGAGGTGGGAACTTGGAGGGGGCATGACCTCGTCGGGATCGGTCGAGGTGACCCGTTGCCAGACAAGGGACTCTTCGGGTTTACCGGGAACAATGGCTTGGCCGCCGTCGCGTTTGGCGAAGGCTCCCTGGGGAACATCCAGGCGCAGGTCGGCTTTGCGCGTATTCTTATCGAAGCCGTGGCATTTGAAGCAACGGTCAGAGAGCAGGGGCCGGACATCGAGATTGAAATCGAGGGGTTCCGCCACAGCCGGGAGGGACAACTGCAGGGCCAGCAGGAAGAGGGGTGATGGGAGGCGAAAGGACATTCGACTGCTGGGTTCTAGACTATTTATCGGGAAGCCTCAATAGCACGGGTGGATCATAATGCCTTGTATTCAGGGGATTCAGGACTGTTTTTTGTTGCTCCGATGGATGAGAAGGCTAGGGGAACCTGATATGACAGCCCTCCGCGTGTGGATCCTCCCTTTGCTGCTTCACCTGTCTCTGGCCGAATCGGTCAGCGGCCAATGGAAGCGCCATACCATTGATAATTCCTCCCGGGGTGCTGACGGGGTCCGTGTCGCGGATGTGAATGGGGACGGTCTTCCGGACTTCACCACCGGCTGGGAAGAAGGCGGAGTCATTCGGGTCACGGTTAATCCCGGCCCTGACGGAGTGAGAGAGAAGTGGCCATCAGTGACAGTGGGGAAGGTGGCCTCTCCCGAGGATGCGGTCTTCGTGGATCTTGATGGAAATGGAGTGCAGGACGTGGTGAGCAGCTGCGAGGGAGGAAATCGCAGCATTTACATTCACTGGGCACCCGGAAGGAAGCGCTATCTTGAGGCGGAGGCGTGGAAGACGGAGGCTTTTCCAGCAGTACAAAAGAAGCAAAGCTGGATGTATGCCGTTCCCATGGATGTTGACGGGGTGAATGGAATTGATCTCGTGATTGGTTCAAAAGGAGGAGGCAGTTCGATAGGGTGGCTGCGGTCTCCGAAGAATCCACGTGTCCTGCAGGATTGGACGTTCCATCGTCTCTATGATGCGGGCTGGATCATGTCCATCGATCTTCACGACATGGATGGTGATGGAGATTTGGATGTGGTGCTGTCAGACCGGAAGAGCAAGGCTGCTGGGGTGAAGTGGCTGGAACATCCGGGGGCTGCAATCGCGGCGGAGGGGGAACGATGGAAAGAGCATCTCATCGGTTCCGGGGGAAAAGAAGTCATGTTCCTGAAGATCGCGGATCTGGATGATGATGGGCTCAAGGATGTAATCTGCACCAACCGGAATGGGCATATGGAATGGTTCCGGAGGCTCGAGGGAGGGGGGGTGAGATGGGAGGCCCACACGTTCAAGCTGCCTTTTGGATTGCCGCATGGGAAATCCGTGGCGGTTGGTGATATAGACCTCGATGGGAAGGTGGATGTAGTGAGTACCAGCCGGGGTTCTGAGCCTGCGAGGTGTGTGGCCTGGCAGAAGTGGGCGAAATCACCGACCGACCGGAATTGGCTCCATCAGGATATCGGAGGTACCGAGGGGTCGAAATTTGACCTTGTCGAACTGATTGATCTCGATGCGGATGGTGACCTCGACGTGATCACCTGCGAGGAAGTCGCTAATCTTGGCCTGGTATGGTACGAGAACCCGCTGAGGTGAGGGTTCAGGGGCGGCAGTTGTTTCCACCCCTTGGAGAACTTCCCGAATTATCTCTGACGAATCTGAAAAAAGAGGGTCAGAATTCCTAGAGTTCCTCCTCCAATTCTCCCTCCAGTTGCTCGTGAGGGCTCTCTTCCGGTACAGGAGGAAGCAGGTCCTCGCGTTGCAGCAGAAGGGGTAGAGAGAGGTCGGCCAGCAGGTCGGCGGAAGTTTTCAGCAGGATGCCCAGGAGCGGAACGATCCGGTCCAGTTCAGCAATAGCACAGTGGACCATGGAGGAGACGATGTCGGCATCGAAGCGTTCACGATCAAAAAGATTTGTAATGCGGAAGACAAGTTGCTGGCGATCGAAATCAAATTCAAAACTACCAAGGGTAAGCTGTTTGTTGGCGCGCATGAGAAGCTCGGTGGCTGCCGCAAGGTGGGTGGACTCCGGAGTGAGAGGGCATTCAGCAACGATGGAGAGGGAATTAAGCTGGGGAAAGACCTGAGCGTGCAGCTGGATGTGGGTGTGATGTGCCTCAAAGTGAGCTTCGAGGACTTCCCGGCCCTCGACCGGTTCGCAGTGCCATCCCTGTTGCCCAAAGGCATGGGCAACGGATTGCAGTTGGAGAGAGGCTGGGGAACTCATGAAAGCGGGGGAGTTGTAGGCCCTACCCGGGACAAGTTCCATTAAGAAAGGAACTGCAGGATTCAATTGTCACTCTTCGGGGAAACAGGTTCATCTGGTTCCTCATTTATCGTTGTTCCGGCCATGCGACCGGCAATGGCATGAGCCAGTAATTCCCGGTGGACAGGCTGGAGGGGGGCGAGGGATGCCACGATTCCGGAGGTTTTTTCCCTGTTGAGATGGATGACCAGTTGATTTTTTCTGACTACTTCCGCATCCGATATCTGAGACCAGTAGAGGACCTGGAGATTCTTCCGGGGTTTGAAGAAGGGGAAGATCTCAATGCCGAGGGGAGTCAGGATGAGGTAGGCGTGGCGGATACAATGCAGGGAGAGACGGAAGAAGATAAAAGCAGCAGGAAGAGGGGCGAGACTCCACCACGAGGAAAGAAGGAGCTCATCCAGTAAGAGGCTGAGAATTAAGATGGTTGCCGAGGCTCCTCCACAGATTGCGGCCAGAAGTGAGAAGTGGGAGGCCTGGGCGCTACGCGTGAAGCGCAGTTCCTTGTGCGGCTCGTTGATCTCCTTAGGGCCGGGAAGCATGCTTTTCAGGCAGTTTGAAGTTCTGGAATCAGGCCACTTGGGCAGGGAGGTGTTCGAAAAACTGGGGCCACCCTTGACCGTCCTTACCCCGGACTGCAACCCTCCGGCGATGAATTTCCCCTGTAAGGTCGGGTTTGTCATTCTTTCTGGCACGATCGCCTGTCTGCAGGCAGCGGATCTCTGGCAAGCCGGAGCGGGGAGAGAGAGGATCACCCCGGAAGAAGAGATGTGGATGGCGGGATATAGCTCCCGGAAGGGGCCCGCGGAGGGAAAGGTCACCGACCTGTGGGCCAAGGCCCTTGTCCTTGATGATGGGAAGGGAAACCGGGGCGTTGTCGTGACTCCGGACCTGGTAGGAATCGATCGCGAAATCTCAGGGAAGGTGCTTGCCAGGATTAAAAAGGAGTTCGGGTTGAAGCGGCATCAGGTTTCCCTTTGTACCAGCCACACTCATTCGGGACCAGTGGTAGGACGCAATCTTGCCCCGATGCACTATGCGCTTCTTGAGCCGGAAGAGCAGAGGCGTATCGATGACTATGCGGAGCAGTTGCCGGACCGTGTGTGCAGGGCGGTGAATGAAGCAATCAATTCCCTGGCCCCGGCAAAGGTGCAATGGGGGAATGGGAAGGCTACTTTCGCCGTCAACCGGCGGGAGAATAGGCCCTACAATTCTGTGCCTGATCTCCGGGCACGCGGGGCATTGAAAGGGCCGGTTGATCATGATGTGCCGGTTCTCAGCGTTCGGGGCGAGGAAGGGAAACTCCGGGCGATTCTCTTTGGGTACGCATGCCACGCTACGACCCTGAACCTTCAGCAATGGAATGGTGATTATCCGGGTTATGCCCAGACCGCCCTCGAGAAAGCCTATCCCGGGGCCACGGCTCTTTTCTGGGCTGGTTGCGGAGCTGACCAGAATCCTCTTCCCCGGCGCAGTGTCGAGCTTGCGGAACGTTATGGAAGGGAACTGGCCGGGGCGGTGCAGGACGTGCTGTCCTCCCCCATGCCTCCCCTCGACCCTTCTCTTGCTTTACGGTTTCAGGAAATTGAGCTCAAGCTCCAGAAGCTTCCTGGCCCGGCCGAATTAAAAGAAGAGATGCAGTCCGGAAACCCCTATGTTGCTGCGCGGGCCCGGATGTTCCAGAAGCGTCTTGAATCCCAAGGGGCCCTGAAGGGAGCTTATCCCTATCCCGTCTTATTCTGGAAGCTGGGAGGAGAGATCGACTTTATCTCGCTGGGAGGAGAGGTGGTGGTTGATTATTCGCTGCGTCTGAAGCGTGAGCTGCATGGAAAGCGAACATGGGTGGCTGGAAATACCAATGATGTCATGGCCTACATCCCGTCCCTCCGGGTTCACCGGGAGGGAGGGTATGAGGGTGGAGGTGCGAATATCTATTACGGGTTGCCGGGTGTTTGGGAAGAGGGAGTCGAGGAGGTTATCCTCTCAACTGTTCACGAACTTTCCCGTAAGGAGGACTGAATCAGGGCCGGGCGGCCTTATCCCTTCCAGTTAAGGCCATGCTATCAGGGCTGCTGCAGGTCCATGCGATATAAGCGACCCTCCAGGGAGCCATTGAGGAGAGGAACTGAGTCCTTGTGGCTTCCCCCGAAGTGAGGAGCTGCTTCATGGTTGGCCGTGTAGATCCCTGCACGGCGAACAGCGAGTTGTTGTCGCAGGAACTTCCCGAGTGCCCGGTAGAGAGGGTTGATCTCGGACTCTTCTCCGCTTCGGAGTCCGTAGGGGGGATTGCAGACGGCCGCATCAAATTCAATGCCGGGGCTACTATTGCGGAAGTCTCCATGTTCGAGTTGAATGGGAGCTTCCGGGAAATGCCGGGCGCGAATCTTTTCGAGGGTTCGGAAAGTGCCCTGGTTGATTTCAATTCCGAGAAGTCGCATGCCCTCCGGATTCGTCTGGCGCTTCTCCAGTCTGCGTCGCTCCGTATCGTGGGTTTGCTGGTCGTAATCGTGGAGGGCTTCAAAGCCAAAGCGTCGGTGCAGGTTCGGTGCGATTCCAGCGGCCATCATCCAGGCCTCGAAGAGCAGGGTTCCCGACCCGCACATTGGGTCGATGAGAGGGGAGCGGCGGTCCCATCCGGACAGGGAGAGGAGTCCGGCAGCAAGATCTTCCTTCATGGGAGCCTCTCCGTGCTCGATCCGGTATCCTCGTTTAAAGAGGGGGGTGCCGGACATGTCGAGGGCCAGGGTAGCCCGATGCTTCTCGAGGTAGAC
>Ga0163179_10002053_pt1 | contig 14117 bp, 9 predicted proteins | sample AtlANTMetagenome_FD_109643 | JGI IMG/M metagenome (GOLD analysis project Ga0163179, IMG submission 109643) | Marine eukaryotic phytoplankton communities from the Atlantic Ocean - Atlantic ANT 2 Metagenome | ecosystem: Environmental > Aquatic > Marine > Oceanic | place: North Atlantic Ocean...
GCCACATCGCTTATTTCTAAAACGTCGTTCCCATCGATTGCGAAGCCGGGCATTCCATAGGCCGCACCGCGATCACCGACATGCGTGTTGCCCGAGGAATAGGTGAATGGAACTTCGGTTGCGAATTGATTGTTTTCGCAGACGAAAATGACCGGCAGCTTCCAGATGCTGGCCATATTCAGTCCTTCGTGAAAGGCACCGTTGTTCACAGCACCATCACCGAAGAAGGCTACGGCTACTGTGCCGTTGCCCAATATCTTCGAACTGTAGCCGCCGCCGCAGGCCTGCAGGATACAGGGACCGACGATGCCGCTGGTGCCCATCATCCCAATCTCTGGCGAAAAGAGATGCATGCTGCCGCCGCGACCACGTGAGCATCCATCCGCTCGGCCCAGCAATTCCGCAATCAGGTCACGAGGAGGCATGCCCTTCGCAATCGCGTGACCATGTCCACGGTGAGTACTAAAGACCACGTCTTCATTTTGAAGATGATGGCATACACCGGTTGCGATCGCCTCTTGGCCTACGTAGGTATGACACGCACCGTGCACCAATCCCTGTTGGTGACAGCGAGCGAGTTCTTCCTCCGTTTGCCGAATCATTTGCATGGTGCGATACAATTCGGCAACGTTCTCGGCGCTCAGTTCTGATTTTTCCTGGGGTTCGACCGACATGAAGTGAATCGCTTTATCTGAAGGGCTCTATTGTTTGCGCGAATACGATTGAATCTTGTGGCCTAAATGACCTGCACTGCCGCCGGCATTTAATGCGAGATTACCGCCGTCCATGGGGATCATCGCCCCGGTGATCCATTGGGATGAATCGGAGGCCAAGAACACGGAGAGCCCTGCGATATCTTCGGGGACTCCCAGCCGGCCCGCCGGAATGCCGCGAATAAATCGTTCCTCGAGTGTTGGATCGTCTTTGATGCGATCCGCAAGAGAGGGATTAAGAACTTGGGCGGGCATGACGCAGTTGACTCGCACACCGCGCCCCGACCATTCGGTGCTGAGTTCGCGAGTCATACCGGTGACGGCGGCCATCGCGGTACTGTAAGCGATGTGACCGCGCCCAAGGGCGGTGATACTTGCTAAAGATCCAATGTTCATGATCGAGCCGGAATTCTTTGCCAGCATTCGCTTGCCGGCCGCCTGGCACATCGCGAATCGACCGACCACAAGATTTTGGAGCACGCTTTGCAGCTCCTCAATGGTGAGCTCCTCAGACGCCGCCAATAATGAGTCGCCAGCGATGTTGCCGAGGAAATCGACGCGGCCCATCTCGGTATCGACGCGACGAAACAGATCATTGATCGGTTCAGGATCGGAGACATTGGTATCGGCGACGATCGCACGGCGACCCGCCTCTCGAACGGCTTCAGCGGTCGTCTCGGCACCTGCCAGATTGCGATCGACTAACACGACGTCGGCACCGTGATTGGCAAGGGCAATGGCAGTCGCCTGTCCCAACCCTTGGGCGGCCCCGGAGACGACACCGACCTTGCCTGTTAAATCAAACAGTGGAGTAGGCATGGATGACGATTCCTCAGCCCGTAAACAACGGAACAATTTTGACGATGAAGACCAGCGTGGCGAGTCCGCAATACATAAAGCCACACGACAAGATACCAAGTTGGTTGTACCAACGTGGCCGAAGTTCCGGGGGAAGCATACGGGTGTTGACCCACCAGACATGGAAGGCGGTGAATCCCAAGGCAACGTTATTGAGGTTCGCAATCACGAGTACCATGAGGGCTGGCGCGTTACCGAACATCAGGAAGATGGTTGCGGAGATGAACGACCAAATCACATAACAGGCCAGAATGGTGTAGTAGATGCGGCTTGCTTGATGAGAATCGAACCGTTCACGAACGCGCTTGTTGCCTGACCAGATGATATCCGTCCAGCGTCGTGAAAAATCATCGACGATCGACATCTGACTCGGCAGAAAGACCATGAGCCCCACGATCAGGGTCAAGACCCACAGAGTCTCACGCGTGGAAGGGGTCAACCCCTCGGCGTGTCGAATTCCATCGGCAGCAATTAAAGGCTGGGAGTAATCAAGGTTCAGGCCGAACATGGGCGAAGAGGTAGCAAATTCAATCGAAAGCAAGGCCGGTAGAGCCATCCCCATAAAGCAACCGGGCATCCAAATGAAAAATTGGTCGGTCAGGATGTATCTCCACCACCCTTTCCATTTGCGCAGATTGTCGGCATCGATTGGGAAGACTTTACCAATGTGGCTGAGCGTAACCTTGCGTCCTCCGACAGCGCTGGCAATGGCACCGACTTGACTGCCCATGCCCCAACCTTTATCGCGGACAAAGTTGCTGTAGGTTGCATTACCGAGGCCACCGCCGCCGGCGTAGCCAGCGAAGGCTCCCAGTAACGCGATACTGGATAATTCAATTACCGGGAACTCACCATTCGCGGCAAAGTAGGTGAAGGCGTTCACCACCTTTTCGCCACCTTGCCCATCGGCGACAGGTACGTTGCCGAATTTAAAGAATCCGCTGAAGACGTCGCTCCAGCCTGAGGCGCTGACGAAGAATAAGCCAATGAAGAGACAGAAGCTGAGGACGACGAACACTTTGATCGTCATCACGATCTGAATCATGTTGTAGACTTTGCCGCCGACCAAGACGGGTAGTACAACGACCGCGAGGCAGAAATAAGCAATGGCATTGACCAGCCAGGCGTTGTCGGTTGTGGGCGGATGTCCCAGATAAAGGGAAGCGAGCAGCACGGCAGCATTGGTTGAGAGTCCAGGGATGATGGCTCCTAAGCTCAGCACCAAAATCACGCTGACCCAAAAACCAGGTCCGGGCCGCGTGCGCATGAAGCCCGTGAACACGGGTTCGCCGGTGTACAACGCGTATCGACCGCATTCAACGTTGTAAAACACCTGGCTGATGATGGCGACCGTGGCGATCCACATCAGGCCTCCACCGTACTTAGCGGTAATGGCGGGGCCGAAGAGCCATTCGCCACCGCCAATTTGGATACCGCACATCACGATCCCCGGCCCAATAAAACCGGTGAGGTTGCGCAGGCCCAGCGGCTTAGGATCCGGCAGGTCGGCCACGTCCCATGTTGGGAGACAGGTCTTCGGGAGTGATTTTGTCATTGGGTTGGTTGCATCCGGCAGGCACTAATCCGTTTTGCTGGATGACTCCTTGTTTCCATACAGGACAATCGCCCTACCCGGTCCGCCGTGACAATCTCGAATCTTCACGGCTGCGAACAGGAAATAGGGACGCTGGTTCGTGGGGATGTTTCCAATATTATAGAGGTATTCGACTCCAACCATGTTGTTCGAGCCGAGCGCCCAATAGGTGTGCAAGGCCTTGCGTGGATCGACGCCACCGAGATTGGGGGCATCCGTGGCGACGCAGCGAATCCCCTTGCTCTTCAGGTAGATCACCGCATCGGCACCGAGTGCCGGCCAGCCTTCAGATTTTCCATATAAGGGATCCTGCCATAACGCCGTATCATTCGGGCGGGAGCGGAAATGTCGATCGATGTGTCCGGTGTGCAAAATTAAGATCTCATCGGCGGCAAGCTCGCCATGTTTTGCCTCGAATTCTTGGATGTGCTCGACGGTGATTTCCGGGGATGCTGGCCATTGGCGAGCGGGTGTGGAGCCGACGAGAAAACGGACGTCGAACACGCGGGCTTCACCGCAGGTCCACGAAAGCGGAACCTGTTCGGTGGTCATCGTGCTCGAACCACGCTTTCCGTATTTGGTTTCATACTGTTCAAGCCAGCCTCGGATTTCTGGTGAATATTGAACCGGCTTGTCATCAGGGGGGAGTGAATACGAGGGAGGCACGAGATGAGTGCCGGCCATCGAATCCATCAAGTGACCGTGGTGCCACATGTCTAGATATTCGGCGTAGAGAAAATCGATTTTCAGATAAGCCTGTCGATGTGACCCAGTTTGGCCGCCTGGATCGGTCAGAGGATAATCCGCGGAAAGCGTGGGAGAAAGATCGACAGCTCGTTTGTTGCGGCAGGCATCGATCAAGCGTTCTGGCAGGCTCCCGCCGGTAATCGAAAACGCGCGGCCTTCGCCATAAGGGCCGTCTTTATGTTTTGGGCCCAGTAAACAATAAAAAGCACCGGTCGAAGGAATGTCGCCCAGGTTGGTTGCGCCCTCCGTCCAAATCATCCCGTGTTTCAAGCCGGCATAATGCGTCGGTTCAGCAAGCGTTGGCAAGGGGCCCATGCTCGCACTATCCGTGCCCAAAGTCATGACTTTTCGTGTCGCGATAAACTCCATGCAGTCAGGATCTGGATTGGGATAGCCGGGAGCTTTGCGGTCGAGAATGTCGACGATGTAACGGTTCCCGGCTGGCAGCGGCCGGTAGTATCGATCTGAATAGTCGCTGCGAAACAGGACCACATCACCAAACCGCAACTGGCGATGCCGGTCTTCGAATCGCTGGACATGCTCTCTTTTGACAAGCGGACTAACACCGTTAGGAGCCTGGTCAAGCAGGTTCCGCACGTCGATAACGCAAGCCTCACCACCAAATTGCCACGGTTCAATCCGATCGGTATAAGCGAGACCCAGTGGGCCAGACTTTTCACGATTCAATTCCGGTCGGGCAACCGAGTGAGGTGGGACATCTAATTGGGTGCCCGTATTACCGTCGATCAAAAGCGTGTCGACGTTGTAAGGTGACGAAGGTCCTGCCTTGTCCTGATGTATGATCTGGAATTTGGGAAACGGATAGGAAGGCCACGTACATGGATACTCCGGCGCCACCAGCAACGAGTGGTCGATGAAGCGACTCTCCGCGGGGAAAGCTGTTGCGTTGAAAGCCAGCACTAAGAGCAACCCGAAGACTACAGAGCGAAAATGATTCATGGCGATCGATCTTGTTGGGTGAGTTCGAGGATCACGAACGTTATTGGTAAAACTTAATCGTGCGACGGATCCCCTCGGAGAGATCTGTTGCTTTCCAATCGCTAATGATATCACGAATGTCCTTTGATACCGGAGATTTATTCAGGGGGATCTCCGGTCCACCATGCGTGAGAAGTTCCGCAGCTGCGGGGAGCTGGGCCGTGATCTGTTCGACAAAGTCGCGAGGAGTCGCCGCCTGGCTCGGCAGATTAACCACATGCGCTCCCGGTGGACATTCAAACGCCGAACGAACAAACGCCGTTGAAACATCTTCGACAAAGTCGTAGCCGCCGGCTCCGGAATAGTTGATCTGGTAGGGTTCTCCCAACGCGGCAGCACGGCATGCCAGCGATGGCCCTGCGGTTAACCCCATGTCACGCTCGGCCCCGTAGACGATATGAGGACGGATCGCCAGGGAAGCAATCTGAAACTGTTCCCAGTATTGTTTTGCAATCAGATCGACAGACTGCTTGAACGCGCCGTAAAAGGTGTGGGGCTCATTCTCAGTGGGGTCGCTGCTTTCTCCGTAGACGGCATAAGAACTGGCGTAGGAGATCGTCGTGATCCTGCCCGTGAGTCGTGCCGCGTCGAACAGGGCCGTGCTGCCAAGGATGTTGACTCGACAACCTTCGAAGGGCTCTGCTTGGCATGCGGGGGTGAGTAAGGCCGCTAAATGGATCACATGCGTGACGTTGTGTTGATTCATGAGAGCGAGCATCGTGTCGCGATCGGTGATCTCTGTTTGCGCATAGGTGACGTCTTCCCGTTCGTCCCCAATGACTCGTTCCCATCGGCTAGGAATCGACTGATGGTCAATGGCGACCACCTTGGCATTCCGGCTCAAGAGCTCACGTACCACCCAGGTGCCCACAAAACCGCAGGCTCCTGTCACTAAAACAACGGGCGTCATCCCTTTACTCCGTTCACGATGTTGGGTAACGGGTTGCCTTGCAGAGCCGACAGTGCAATTTGTGCTGCCGTTGATCGGAGGTTTTGAACTGCTTTGGGACTGGCTGACGCGATATGTGCGGCGGCAATCACATTGGGCATCGATCGCAGGGCACTTTCCTGGGGCATCGGTTCGACATCGAAGACGTCTAATGCAGCGCCAGCTAAATGTCCCGATTCCAACGCGCTAATCAAAGATGAGCTGTCGATTAAATCACCCCGCGCGAGGTTAATGATCAAACTGCCGGGCTTCATTTGTGCGATGGTTGATGCGTTGATAATGCCTTGTGTTGCTGCCGTGGACGGGCAATGCAACGAGAGGATGTCGGCTTGTGCGAACAATTCGTCCAAGGTGACCGGAGTCGCCCCCGCGGCCAAGATTGCATCCGCCGAGACAACCGGGTCGTAAACAAGAAGTGAACATTTGAAGGGACGAAGGCGATTGACGACCTCCTGGCCGATACGACCAAAACCAAGAATGCCGACCGTTTGATCTCGCAACGTACGCATCTGATCCAGGGGAGTTGCCAAGCCCCATTCACCCTCGCGAATGCTCAAGGCATTGGGAGTTACCTGTCGTGTCAATCCGAGAATGAAGGCGAGCGTGTGATCCGCAACTTCATCAATGCAATAGTCAGGGATATTGCACACCGGAATGTTTTTTTCCGTGGCTGCCTCAAGGTCCACATTGTCGACACCGATACCGTAACGCACGATCACTCGAGCGTTCTGCATCGCGGCAATCACGTCACGATCGACTGGTGCAAATTGAGTGATGACGGCGTCCGCATCAGCGACCATCGGCTTCAAGTCATCAACCGTTTTGTATTGGCCGCCCGTAACCTCAATCTGAGGATCTTGCAAAACGGATTCCTCGATCTGCAAATCAGGGAACGTGTAGTCAGTGATCAGCACACGTGTCATGGAAGCTCCTTTGACCTGTCGCATTGTGAACCCGGTACATTTCGTCTTGTTTTCGGTTCACCGTTAATCCTTGTTTTTAATGGGCCGACTGGCGCAGAGCAAGTTTCTGAAGTCGGACAGGTTGAACATGTGCTTTTCAGGTAGGTTAGGGCTCTTGGAGGGGCTCTGTCATAGGATCTGGCGACGGCAGAAAGCCAGGAAGAGGTCTCGGCGCGACTCGCCTGAATTGAAACGGTGTCGGTGCGTTCGAGGAGTACGTTCTTCGTGATGCGTCACGTGCCCGTTTCTACCTTGAATGAGCAATTCGTTCTAAATGTTAAGAAACGTTATTGTTGTTTTCCTTCTTTCGGCGGGGAGGGATGCGATTCGACCGCTGGATGTTCCATTTGGCGATCACGTCGGAATACCCTGTTCGCGGGGGTGAGCCTTGCCTGGATTCCATGAAGGGTTCTAATGATGATTCGTGCGTTCTTTGATGAGATTACTCTTGAGGGTAGAGCAACATGGTCGGTAAGAATCTCTTTCTGAAACAAGGCGGAATGCGACGGAGTTCCGAAAGGAACATTCAACATGGGAAAGGCCAGGATGGGAGGGGCTCACGCTTTTTGATGAGTCTGGTTTTCTGCCTTGCGTTCTTGATCGGGGGCGAAGCTTACGGACAAGGGCCAGTTCTACATTGGACCTTTGACGAGGGTTCTGGCGATGCGTTGGATACCGGCAGCGGAGAGCCTGCGAACGGTGTTCTGCTGCCTGATGCTGAACGCACGGACAATACTCCTGGCGGGTATTCGAAGCATGCTTTGGATCTGACAGCACCCGGTCTCGAAAGTTGGGTGAATGGAGGCGATGCTGACAAGGTGGATACGCTGGCCCAATTCACCATGACCACATGGCTTTACCTAGAGGGCTTGAATTCCGAGCAAGGTGGAAGCGGCAACGTCAGGCTTTTGGCGAAGCAATCGGCCGGCAATTTCGATGGTTTCTCTTGGAATCTCAATAATCCCCTCGACGGAGACCGCGCGACGGATAACTTCCGACTAGGAATGTTCCTGGGCGGCGACGAGGCATTTGCCTTTGGACAGTCAACAGAATCGATGGGCGCTGATGGACAGTGGACCTTCGCAGCGGTGACCTATGATCCCGAGGGCGATGAAGACAACATGCTGTTTTATTTTGGCGACGAGTCGCTGGGAGTTGAACAGCTCGGGGATCCGCTGACCGTTTACGCTGGACAGCTCAACAGTACCACTGGGATAGCGACCGTTAATGTTGGCTTTACCGATGCAGCACCTGGCAACGATTTCTCTGCAGACGGTTTTCAAGATGATGTTCGGATTTATGACCGTGTTCTGGATTTAGCAGAGCTGGAGGAAGTTCGGTTGGCGAATCTCGCAGCAGCGGGTTTGTTGGGTGATTTCAATGACGACGGAGTGCTCAACGCTCTGGATATTGATGCCCTAACCACGGAAGTGATCGCCGGCACCAACGACGTGTCTTACGACGTCAATGACGATCAACGGGTCGATCAGTTGGACCGAGGCGTCTGGGTTTCTGACCTTAAAAACACCTATGTTGGCGACGCCAATCTGGATGGCGTTTTCGATAGTACGGACTTCGTCAGCGTCTTTGTGGCGGGGCTTTATGAGACCGGCCAAGCAGCAGGTTGGTCCGAGGGTGATTGGGATGGTGATCAGAGATTTGATAGTGGCGACTTTGTCGCTGCCTTTGTTGACGGTGGATACGAGTTAGGACCGAAGGGTGCGATGGCCGTTCCCGAGCCCTCCTCTTTCTGGCTTCTGTTGGGCTTGGCCGTTGTTCTGCAAGGTGTCGTCATGAGACGAATGCGTCGTCGATCGGCACAGTTGGTTCGCGTGTCGAAAGACCGCCGTTAAACATTGCCATTCGTTGGAGAACATTCCAAAACCGCTGACAACGGGTCAGCGGTTTTTTTAATTGGGCAAGTCGCGTGTCGATCTTCATCCGCTTTTCTTATTTGCCCTGTTGGGTAACCTCAATCGCAAGCCACTTGGCCACGGTATCAGCAACCTTCTTGACGCGGTCCTCACGACCGTTTTCGGTTTCATCGAGCACAATCGCACGGCGTGGTTTGGGATTCTTAAGCGATTTCGACAAACCTTCGCGGGGAAATTGCCCGAAGTGCTATTGTCAGGGCGATTCTCTTGGTGACGTTCGAGTGTCACGCTGAGGATCGATTCGAGGCGAAATGGACAGGATTTGCCGAAGTCGATGATCGGCGAGTAAACATCATAGCTCCCCTGCCCTGTGCTTCGGTCGAACTCTAAACGCATACGTCCAACGGTTATGGTGATGAGGCCGATCAAGAAAAAGGCCGTTCCCATCAAGAACCCGATTCCTAGCGGTAGCAACGGAAAGTAGCTCCCCATCGCCTCCACGGAGCCCCGGCCGAGCCAGGCAGTGGGAACCATCATGGTGATGCCCAGCAGCGTACCAAAGATCATCCAGTGAACGCTGCCGGGCGTGCCTTGCAGAACCAATTGGTCTTCTGTGTTTTGGAGGATTCTCATGACGGTCGGTTTGGGGATGGGGATCTGTTGCAGCTAAATTCAAACAGATACCCACGTACAACTCATGAAGCATTCACGAGAGTCTACGGTATTGAGCTCCCCCGGCACACTCCGAAGCTTTTCTGGAAATTCGAAAAAGAAAAGCGGACAGCGTTTCCAGTTTCTGGCGTTATGAGATGGGGGCGGGTCCTTCCGGCGATCGTGCCACGGTCGGGACTCTGGAGAAATTTGGCCCCGGCGCTTAAGGCCATGGATGATTTGGGCCCGTGTCATGCGACGTTTGCTGTGTTGCATAAGCCATGATTGGGACGTTGAGAATTAAGAGTGATCCGGACTTCGATTCAAATCCTTGATTCAAGAGTGGAGGCCGCAGATGTGCAAAGATAGTCGGGCCATTAGCCAAGCCGTCGATGCGATGATAACACGTTTGAACTCCCAGGAGGATTTGGCCGAATTCGACCTCGTTTGTTTGACCTGCCTTTGTTACGCATTGATGTGGGTGTTGGATACGAATCCCTCTCGAAATGGAACGATTAGCGAAATTGTGCGATTCGATCTTGATGATCTCTCCAAGGAAGGTGGCGAGATGCAATCGGTGCTCGGCAAAGCTCTTGCAGGAGCCAAGTCAGAGGTTCAGCAAGATATCCTGGCGATTCTCAGGAGCAGAGGCTGACATGTCATCCACGGGCCTTGCGCAACGCGTACGCTGAAGACAGATGATGAGTTGTCCAGCGGCAGGGAACAACAGCATCGGAGGCCGAAGCGAGTGGCGTCACTCAACGCGTGCGATCTCGGTCAAACAAGGCTCGCCCTTCAATGAGGAATCCTACTGAATGTCCGGTCAACGCATCAGGACGAATTAAGATGACTCGTTGTTTGTTTCTCGAGAGCAGGCCTAACATTTAGTGTGCCGTTCTTTGTCCAACGATAGTCATTGGTTGTGAGGGCGCGAGTGCTTGGTGCCTTCGAATCTCGCAGTCGACACAAATTCAATGGGCGCATAAAAAAACGGAACCCGATGAGTCGGGCTCCGTTTTGATTTGATCAATTTCGATCGTATGGCTTAGCCATTGAATCGACGTCGGATGAATCCGAGCGAAGCTGCTGCACAGATGACTGCGAGCAAGCCAGTGGAAGGCTCGGGAACGAATTCGACGTTAAGGTCTCGGACTTGAGCGAGTTCGTTCTCACCACCCGTTCGACCGGCCAACATAATGCGGCTTTCGAAAGGTGCCAGACCGGGAATGTTCAGGTCCGAGAAGAGCGGGTTGCCGTCAACCATCAAGCTGACCGTAGCACCCGAGAAGTCCACGTTACCCGTCACGGAGTGCCATTGGCCATCGTCCAGAGTAAGGGGAGTGTCAAGCAGACGAGTGTCATTGATTCGTCCAATCAGGGCACCATCATAGAAGACGCTGACTTCGTTGTAGTCCGAGCCAGTTTCTACATCGGGATCGTCCCAAGCACCTTGGTTGCTCCAAGTGTCGAAACCAAAACCAAGGACGCCAGCCGCAGCGGGATCTTCAGGTGTGAAAGGAGCGCTTGCAAGCGGTGTGTCGACGCCGAAGTTGGCGGTGTTACCGTAGGACATGGAGATACCATCAGCACTCGGGCCGGTGTCCGTCGGATCGAGCAAGAAATCGAAGCTGAAATTCGAAACGCCGTAGCTACCCGCGTCGGAGCGATCGAACGTTACCCAGTTATTGAGACTGTTGGCTGCCTCGGTGATCGTGATCACGCCGTCAACGATGGTCGGAGCAGGTTCGTCTCCGAAATTTTGTAGATGAGAAGGGGTGTCAGCGGTCGTTGCAGCGCTGACGAATGACGGAGCCAGCATTACAGCGGCACACATCACAAAAGCGAGTAGTTTCTTCATGGTTAATCCTTCGAATGCGTATCAGAGAGGGGTGTCTTGTTTGGCACTTCTGAAACCCAATAAAAAAACCCAACAAAAAAAAGGCGTCGCCCGTCTGCAATTACGCAGACGCGCGACACCTTTTTAGATTGTTGGGTTACTCAGTAGCGGGCTCCAGGCTTTGGCCCCATTCTGACCGTCGTTACCGCTCTGTCAATCTTTACATTCCCTTAATTAAGAAAAATCCGCATATTAGGATGTAAAAATATTTTTACGGTTTCACGGCCATGGCAGCCTGCATCTTCTCGATGCAGGCTCCTCTCTGTTAGCTGAAATCCACGAATTACAGCGATCAGAAGCTCTGATGGGGCGCCCGTGTTACGGTGCGTCGGCTTCGACGTGGATCGTCGATCGCTCGTCGACGGGGACGGTGGTCGAACTGCCGTCTGGCCATCGAACGACAATCTCGCTGGGCGTTCCGGCGGGTGGACGTGCAAAGAAGGCTGCCGCTGCAGACTGCGACAGGTATCCCGATCCGCCATAGATCTCGGCTGTGCCGAGCGCCTTTCCGTTTTGGACCAGTTTGATTTGGGAACCAATTCCGTCTGGATTACCCGGGGGGCCGATGAGCCGCACACAGAGGTGCGAGGAAACGGGGGCATTGGACGAGTTCTGGCGAAATGCCAGAAGGGGATCATTGTTCTGGGTGGCGATCAGGTCGGGGCGTCCATCGCCATCCAGGTCTGCCACTGCTAATCCTTTGCCATCACCTCCCACCATAAAGCCAGATTGCTCATGGCTTACCGGTTCCAATTGAGAGTTTGCAGCATTGGGCCGTAGGAGACAGCCAAGGCCTCCTCGCCATAAACCCGTTTCGGGTTCACGACTGTAAAGATTCTGAACCATCGTCAGCGAGGTCGCTCCGTCCGCGAACAGATCGGTGGCGACGCTTCCGTAGCAGGGAGAGATTTGGGTTTGCATCGGCAGGGGTTGCCAGGTGAAGCGAGGTTGTCCGGGCGTGGATTCATTGATCCAGATTCCGTTTTCGAATTCGGTCGCCTCGGCTTTTGTTGCTGAACTCAGGTCACCTTCTTCATAGATTCCCAGCAGGTCTGCCGAAGCAAACTGTTTATAAGTCGGGAATTTGTCACGAAGGGTCGGCATGGCACGACAGCTACAAGAACGGCCTCGGACGGGCAATTCGCCATCGGCGGTCATTTTCGCCTCGACCAGATCGAACACGCCGTTGTGATCCATATCCCCGCGATAAAGGGTTGCCGGTTTTTTTGCACTCGGGTGGCCGTATTTCGTGTTGAGTCCAACATTGAGTGCGGCGTAGTCGATGTCACCGTCGCCGTCAAAGTCGGCTGCGGTAATGGCATTCCACCAGCCTAGGCGATTTGCAGTTCCTACCGATTCACTGGCCTCGACCAATTGTCCCTGCTGATTATGAAACAGGCGAACAGGTCCCCACTCACAGGTGACCAACAGGTCTGACCAGCCATCGTTATCAACATCCGACCAGATGGCTCCGGTAACCAGACCCGCTCGACGGAGGTCCGGTGCGATGGTTTCGGTGACGTCCGTAAATTGAACATGGCCGGCCTTGTTGCTGTCATTCCGTAGCAAGATCGATTCTGGCGTAATCAGGTATTGACCGGCTACTGACCTCGAGCCGATAAAAAGATCCACATCGCCATCGCGATCGTAGTCTGTTCCGACAACGCAGGAACCCGAATCGCGCCGTTTGGGCAGGACCGATGAATCAGCGGCCACGAAACTGACTTCGCCACCCGGTTGAGTTTCATTCAGATAGAGTCGATCACGATAAGCGAGCGCTCCGGGGCCCCATTCGTTGCTTCCGCTCACCACATAGAGATCGAGGTCACCGTCACGGTCGGCATCGAAGAAGATCGCCCCCATATCTTCGCTGGCTGCATCCTCATGCCAGGGTGGATTTTCAATTGCCTTAAAACGGTGATCCGTTTGTTGAACAAAAATCGCACCTGCCTGACCGGCCGCTCCCCCAACGAACAGGTCGTCGGCCTGGTCGCCGTTAATATCTGCGACTGCAATTCCCGGCCCGAATTGAGACTGTTTGCCGGGCAGCAGGAATTCGCGTTGATAGTCGTTGTAGGGTTTGTCTTTGTGTTTGAAATTGAGGCCGATTTCTTCGGCGACTTGTACGAATTGCGTATTGGGCGTTTCGTCGCTGACTGTTTTTCCTTCGTCCGTTTGACGGATGGTAATCAGCTGATCGGCCGGCTGATTTTCGACCTGTTGAACGGTCCCGTCGGGCCACTGGACTTCGACTCGGGTGACTTCAGTAGCCTTGCCAAGCCCGAAATGTAGGATCGGCTCATTGACGGACAGGAAACCCGTTTGAGGGTTCATGAGACGTACTAACGAGGTGCCGTCTGCAAGGTCGGCTCGCACTCGGGCGCCCATGCCGAAGCGGTTGTCGTCTTTCCCTTCGAGTTTGACCTTCAGCCAATGGGCTCCGCTTTCCGATGCGCGGTTGCGATACAAGGAGACTTCATCGTTCAAATTACAAACGACAAGGTCGAGATCGCCGTCACCGTCGAAATCTCCGCTCGCCGCTCCATAGCTCATGCCTTCCTTGTCCAAATTCCACGGCTGGCTAACCTCTTCAAATTGCAGATTCCCCTTGTTTTGGAAGGCAACATTACGTTCGCGCATCTCAGGGCGATCACGGAAGATTTCCCATTCGGTGCGACCGACAAGCATTGTTGGCTTGACGATGATGTCCGAGTCACTGAAAACTCGAGCGCTACCGTTCGTCAGAAACAGGTCGTTGTGACCGTCCAGGTCGTAGTCCGCAAACTTAACCGCCCAGGTCCAATCCGATTGAGCCACACCCGCCAGGTAGCCCACCTCTTGGTAACGGCCTACGCCGGAATTGACGAAGAGCA
>Ga0163179_10002054_pt1 | contig 14117 bp, 10 predicted proteins | sample AtlANTMetagenome_FD_109643 | JGI IMG/M metagenome (GOLD analysis project Ga0163179, IMG submission 109643) | Marine eukaryotic phytoplankton communities from the Atlantic Ocean - Atlantic ANT 2 Metagenome | ecosystem: Environmental > Aquatic > Marine > Oceanic | place: North Atlantic Ocean...
GTGGGCTCTAGAAATTATCAGGGGAGGGCACCTTTCACCTAGTTACATTTCTGTAACAATGAGCTGATCAGATTTTCGGTTACTCAAAGCATTAAAGCTCCTCTAGACAGCGACCCCATTCACAAAGGTCTCAACGTAGGCAATGACCTTGTCTAGCACTCTCTGGCAAGTAACCGCGCTGTTCTGCAAACTGGTAAAGAGTAATCAGGTTACGCCGGTAATTATTTCTCGTCCTGGGCGCCATTTTTAGATTATCCAGGAAAATTTCGATCTGAGCTGTTTGTATCGATATGATTGGAGAGGTGAAAGCCTTTGCGAATCGATTTAAGCGCTGTAAGTCCCTCAGGTAAACGTCCGAAACTGAGAGTCCCCTCTTTGATTGAATCAATTCTTTAAGCAATTCCCCTGGAGTCCTTTCAGGATAAGAACGTTTTTGAGCATATCCTCGGCATGGCTCGGTTAGGCTGACCATTTCAGGCAGTAGTTGCTAGGCAGCTACGTATTCCTCTACTGCTTGTAGGAGAGAAACGCCGGGGTATGCCGATTCTAGGGTTCTTGTGGCATGAACATATATAGATCTGTCTTCCCCACTAAGACGAAGGGCCTAAAAGTCCCCAGTTGAGAGCTTTTGTAATATGCGATGCCCTTGTTCTTTTGCTTCTGCGAAATCAGAATACCTTTTTCGTTTTCTCTTTCCTCCGAGATAATAGGCTAGGGTATACTGCTCAGTTCCGTTGTTGGGATTGTAGTAGATCTTGACTGAGGTAGAGCCTTTTTTGAGGACAGTTGGTTCTTTTGAGCAAACCTTTTTCATGGCTTATTTGTCACCAGGTTTCAAGAAAATTTAAAAAACCCTTTAAAAAGTGGTGGAGGCGGCGGGAATTGAACCCGCGTCCTAAGCAAACTTATCGTGAAGCTTCTACATGCTTGTCCGGATAATAAATTTCCGATGTGTGATGACGATCCGGCACGAGTCACTCATCGTAGTCCGCATGAAATAAGTTTCGGTTCTTCACGCGCGGTCTCCCCTCAGAACCTAACCTGCTATCGCGTTTCTTCCACCCAGCAGGTGTCAGCAGAGAAACGTCGCAGAACTTTATGCTGCGAGAGCTAGATCATTATTAGCAGTTATTGCTATTGGTCCGATTTTTTACGAGGCCAACGAACCATCCTCGGCATGCTACCTCAGACATATCTACCCAGTCGAAACCAGTACGCCCCCAGTAAGTCTTCAGCTTGCATATCCCGGGCACTTATGTCAAGTAGTGGATCCTGGTATTGACTGAAAATAGTGCACTGAAAGCTATTTTCTGATCTATTTTTCGAGGGAGTAACACCAGCAGAGTTTCACTTTGATCACACGACCGCACACCTGACTGATCAGCTTGTTGATGACAGGTGGCTCAGTTGCGCTCTCTTTTGGTCGAGAATTTGCCGTTGCGTCGTTGTCGAGTGAGTTGCATTTCGACTGATAGGGATTTGTTATGATTGGTCCGTGTCAGATACATGCCGACAAGCTTGGACCGCGACAACTTGTCGTCGTTGCGTCCAAATAGCTTACCAATCAGATTGGCTATGATGTTGATCAGCTTTCTCATGCCTTGCTGAATTCATACTATATGAATTTGACTTAAAAGCGAACCGTTATTTGAGCTGTTCAATTCTTATTTACGGATAAAAAGAAGAAGAGAGTTACCTGAATCAGTTTATTTGGCATTGGCGATGATTAATCATATCGCTTGAGTATTAGCGGTCCGGTCACACTGCGGTGGCGGGGAGATCGGTCAAGCGCTGCTTGCAGATTTGCCGTTGCTTTGCTGCAATTATATAAGATGGGTGAACATGCCGTCTCTGAGTTTGGGTTCAAACCAGGTGCTTTTTGGAGGCATGATACCGCCCTCATCTGATATCTGCATCAAATCTTCTATGCGTGTTGGATGCATCGAGAACGCGATGGCGTAGGTGCCGCTATCCACGTGTTTTTCCAGTTCACCTACCCCACGAATCCCCCCCACAAAACTGATTCGAGTGCTCTTTCGAGGGTCTTCAATTGCCAGTAGAGGAGACAGCACGTGGTTCTGGAGCAATGAGACATCCAGTTGCTCCACAGCATTGCCTTTGTCGGCGACCTCTTTGTTAAACTGAAAGCGATACCACCTATTCCCCATGTAGACACCCAATTCATTTTTACACTCAGGATCCACTGGAGTGTCAGATTCAGCCAAAGTTCCCAATCCCTCGAGAGTAGAGAGGATTTCTTCAGGTCTTCTGCCATTCAGATCCTTGACTGCCCGGTTGTAGGCGAGGATTTGCATTTGATCATGAGGAAAAACCACTGTCAGGAATCCGCCGGAACTTCCTGCTCCTTTTCTGGATTCATAAATGCGTCCGGCAGCGGCGCTGCGATGGTGTCCATCAGCGATGTAAAGGGTCGAAATAGCTTCAAAAGATGATTCGATCTGATGGATCACCTGTTCATCACAGATCGTCCATGCGGTGTGGCGTACGCCGTCAGGGGCAGTGATATCGACACAGGCCTCTTTTGATGACTGTTCCTCGAAGATACGGTTCAAGACATCGTTTGAGCGGTAGGTCAGGAAAACCGGGCCGGTTTGAGCGTTCAAAGATTCAATATGGCGGACGCGATCATTTTCCTTATCGGGGCGTGTGAATTCGTGTTTTTTGATAATCTCATCCAAGTATTCCTGACAGGATGCAGCAGCGACAATGCCTGTCTGGCTGTGATCGCCCATGATTTGACGGTAAAGGTAATAACAGGCGGTTTCGTCCTGATAAAGAGCGCCTTCGCTCAATAATTTTTGAAAATTCTCAGCCCCTTTTGCGTAAACTTCATCCGAGTAAGGGTCCGTGCCCTCCGGAAGATCGATTTCAGGTTTGCTGACATGAAAAAAACTGAGTGGATGACCTGCTGCTGCTTCACGTGCTTCTGCCGATGAAAGCACATCATAAGGTAGTTCGCACAGATCGGGTGCCAGTTCTTTTTTGGGTCTTACTGCTTTGAATGGTTTCAGTGTTGCCATAATTCAGGTGCATCCTAATCTCAAGTCACGGTCTCAGGTCAATCATCGACTGACAAAATTCGTCGCCCAGCTCAAGAGCGCTGGACTCCTTACTGATGTTGTTGGTTCATTAATTGCTCGGTAATTTTATCCATCTGCACCTCTGCCAATTTCTGTGTGCTTGAATCCAGAAGGGTGATCGCCTGTTTCAATGCATCCACATCCCCCGTGTTTTTATCCGCGTTTTCGCGAGCTAAAACCTTATTCAAAGCATCCACAGCCTGCTGTATTTCTGCTGTGTAATCGGGGCCTATATCCTCCTTGCAGTCCTCCAGGCTTTGCTTAACAGCCTTGAGGAGATCCTCTGCCTTGAGCCTGGTTTCGATCCATCTTCTTGCATCAAAATCATCCATGGCGTGTTCTACGGATGATTCCACCATTTCAGTGACCTTTGAATCATCCACATCGATTGCAGACCGTATTTCAAGGTGCTGTTCCTTCCCCGTTTGAATGTCGCGCGCAAGGACATGAAGGATGCCGTTTGCGTCAATTTCAAACTGCACGCCGACGCGAGGTACACCCTTTGGCGCTTTTTCAAATGGGATCACAAACCTGCCCAGACTCCAGTTGTCTCTGGCCTTTTCTCGCTCGCCCTGCAGGGTGTGAATCAGCATTTCTCTCTGATTTGCGACCGCCGTGGTAAACACTTCACCCGCTTTCACTGGAATCGTGGAGTTTCGAGGAATGAGCACATTCATGAGACCGCCAAAGGTTTCAATGCCAAGGGACAACGGCGTGACGTCGAGCAGTGTCATCTGATTCATTTGACCAGACAACATGGCACCCTGAATCGCGGCTCCAAGGGCGATGGCCTCATCGGGATTCTGATTGGTATTCAGCTCAGGACCTGTCGATTCGTGGAATGAGTCTCCAAGTCGTATGTCACCACGAGTTTCCTCGAAATCAGCGCATTGAAAGTAATCTGACACCCGGTTCCTGACCAAAGGCATTTTGGTTTGACCTCCAACCATTACCACCTGATCCAGATCCGAGGATACAAGCCCTGCATCCGAAAGTGCGCGAATGCAGTGGGATCGAGTTCGATTCACGATGGGGCTGGCGATCTTCTCCAGTTGATCCCGCGTGAACTCTGTTTTAAAATGGTAATCATGTGTCAGGAACGGGAGTTCGACAGAGACGACTGTTTCGGCGGATAAAGCAATCTTAGCTTGTTCTGCTGCCTCCCTTAGCCGAGGAAGACTATTCTCCTTGAATGCGGCTATGTTCTCGGATGATTCCTTGCGAACGATATTCAAAAAATGATCAAGTATGGCCTGGTCAATATCATTGCCGCCCAGGCAGGTATTTCCCTGAGTGGAAATTACCCGGAAGATGCCCTCCGACAATTCCAGAAGCGTGATGTCAAAGGTGCCACCTCCAAGATCGTAAACCGCAATTTTTGATTGATCCTTAAGACGATCGAGTCCGTAAGCCAGAGCTGCAGCCGTTGGCTCATTGATGATCCTTTCCACTTTCAGGCCCGCCAATCTGCCAGCCTCGATCGTGGCTTGACGTTGGGCATCATTAAAGTACGCCGGAACAGTAATGACAGCCCGTTCAATGCTGCACTCCATGGACAATTCCGCTGTGCGTTTGAGTGATTTCAGGATTTCAGCTGAAATCTGCTCGGGAGAAAATGCGTCGTCCTTCAACAGGATTTTGATAGCCTGACCCGGATTTTGGGAAATGGAATAATCCACCCTTTTCTCATTATCCGACAAATCATCTGAGCGACGCCCCATGAAGCGTTTGACGGAATAAATGGTTCGAGCTGGTGCCACGGTTTGCATGCGAACAGCATCAAGCCCAACTTGCGGCTCTTGATGGTCGTTTGGAAAATAAACAACCGAAGGAGTCAGCCGTTTGCCATTTTGATCCGCGAGGACAAGCGGGAATCCCGCGTCCACCACAGCAACTGCTGAATGGGTTGTGCCTAAATCGATGCCTATGATCATGCTCATTGTTTATGAAAAAATGGACTTGCTTCTACTGGGCCCCATCCCATCCACTGCATCAAATGCAATTTTCAGAGGTGAAATCCAGTCACTTTTGCTGCTTACTTTTTGAACTTGTTTCCTTTATCGAGCGAGACTAACGTCCTGCTCAATCGATAAAGCCTTTATTGCTTTTTCATCTCAAGTAAAGCGACAGTCACCCAGTTTGATGATTGAAACATGACAACCGAAGCAAATAATCTCAAAGAATCACACTCACGCAGCGTTCTTAAAGGATTGTCTTGGCGCATCATTGCCACCGTGACGACCATCGTGATTGCTTGGTGGGTGACCGGTGAGACCCAGACGGCTCTCAAGGTCGGTGGTATCGAGTTTTTTGGTAAATTCCTGATATACTATTTTCATGAGCGCGCCTGGCAGGCTGTGCCAAGAGGCAATGTTCGTTTGTGGTTCAATCGCAAAAAATAGGGCGTTCAATGTTCTTCACATGGACTACCACTTGAGTTTGTCTGGGAAAAACTCGGCGATAAGGTCCTCGTAATAGGGTTTCAGTGCGACCGGATCAGGCACTTCATGACTCTTGGTGTAAAGGTCATATTCATTGAAATCCTGCACCCATTTCAGCATCTTGCGATCCGTCTCATTGCATAGATGATCATATTCTCCCTCGCGATGCCATGGATAGAAGCTGTGGTATCTCAGCATATACAACCCCTCCATGGGAAGATATGGCTTCGCGATCTGGTAAACATACTCATCATGCCCCCATGAGAGGTGGACTCTGTCCAGTCCGCAGCCTTCTTCATAAACACCCAGACGGGTATTCAATGCAGGATTTCTGAAGTCCGGATTCTTGTCGAAAAATTCAGGGAAAACAATTTTGTCAGAAAAGGCGCAGCCTACTGGAAACGTGTCGCCCACCACTGCCCACTGAGGTTCTCCATACAGGCACAAAACCTTGCCGAGATCATGTATGAATCCGGAAAGGATCATCCAGCGCGGACGCCCTGCATTTCTGATTTCTTCGGAAGTTTGCAGAAGGTGTTGCAGCTGGGATAAATCGGTATCTGGATCACTATCATCAACCAGGGTATTCAGATACTCTGCAGCCTCCCAAATACCCATCTCTCTGCGGTTGAATGCCGTGAACTCCTTTTTCTTGCCCATCACGAAATCGTAAGTTTGATGGATGTGGTTCTCCTCATAAAAGCGTCGAACACCAGGTCGCACCTCTTTCTCATAATCACGAAATTCAGATTCTTTTTTCTCCGGATCTGTTGGGTTGAAATCAGCTGGGTCCTGATTCGCTGGAGTGGGGTATCGTTTTTTGAGGAATTCATCCCATTCTTCCATGATGTCGTGCGAATCGTTTTCCGAAGGGGCGTCTGAATGAGTGTTCATAGAGGTGGTTAGAGGTTGATGATATGCTTGTTCGTTCTATGTATTGGCGAGTATGTTCTGACGTGCTCGATCATCATAGATCCAGATTTGTATGGCAATCAGAATTCCATCTGAAATTGATTTAAATATCTTGTTTTGGAATACAAATGACAAATCTGGTATCTTGATGTGAATGAAGGGTAAATGAAGCAATCCAAATCCATGAACGACACAAATCAGGGCACCTTACACAGAGCTTGTCCATCCTGTCTTGGCACCAAATTGGAAGTAATATGGCGCAAGTCCGATGTTGATTTTGCGGTCTGTCAGCGGTGTGGGATGGTTTATATTCCTGAAGTTCTGGAATCGTATGCCACAGGGCAGTTTTATGAAGACCGCACGGAATCCTTCTACTTATCAGATGATAAGCTCAAGTCGGACTATGATCCGGTCAGGTTTCAGCGTGAGTGGGCCCTTTTACGTCAATGGGTTCCGAGCGGTAAAGTGTTGGACGTTGGTTGCTCAACGGGTGGCTTTCTCAAAGGACTCCATGAAATGGGAGACTATGAAACGATGGGTTGTGATGTTTCCCAGGGTGCATTAAATCAGGCTCAAAAAATAGGGGTAACTGTCCTGCGGGCTCCATTCCTTTCATTGCCGGTAAATGAGGCAAACTACGATGCGATCACTTTCTGGGCCGTTTTGGAGCATTTGGCAGATCCTGCTGCCTTTCTCGCCAAGGCAGGTTCCATGATTTCGTCTGGAGGAATATGTATCCTTCTCGTACCTAACCTTCATTCCCTTGCGATTCGCAGTATCGGACCCCGATACAGGTATATCATGACTGAACATTTGAATTATTTTTCGGCTGCTGCCCTTGGTCAAATGGTTGCGCGTGTGGGTGGATGGAAGATTGAGCGAGTCACCAGCATGCATTTCAATCCCGTAGTAATCATTCAAGACGCCTTGAAGTTTCGAGAAGAAGTTCCGGATGCCGAAAGAGCAAAACTGCTTAAACGCACCAACGGATGGAAGCGTTCAGGCCTTATGCGCCCTTTGAAAGCAGCCTACAGAAATGTCGAATCCGTTTTATCAAGGATGCTGGCGGCGGATAATTTGGTAATGGTCCTGAGAAAGAACTAACTATCTGCAAGGGGTGACAAAGGCTCCACCTTCAAGCGGCGTAAATCCATCAGTACTCGTGTGATTTCCAATTGCTTCTCTTCGCTGGCCTGGTCCGATACAAGCTGGTTTTTTTGATGTTGAATTTCCTGCTCAATATATTTGTCCCTGAGCAACAAGACATAGTCTCTGCATTGGCGCTCCCGATTCGGGAATTCGTGTGCTTCCGCCACAGCTTCAGTAATAAAGCGTTCTGCTCCCGGGTGTTGGCACTGCGGAAGTATCAGCGTAGTTGCTGGTTTTTTGTGTTCCGCATGGGCGTCAAGTGCCGCTAACAGGACCTCCTTGACGACAGGGTGGCGCACCCATTGAAGGTCCAGATGAGCGAATAGCCATTCCAAAGGTTCTTCCTCCTCTTCGGTAAGGACCCATTTCATCAACCAATATTCCTTGGAGGAGCAATAAGGCAGGGGTTCGAAATCTTCTTCTGGAATTTGAATATCTTCCAATGGAGGTCCCGACGAGAAATCTGGAGCTCTATTGGTTTTTTTAAATTCGGCTCGAATCGAAGTGACATCGACATTGATAAGATGAGCCGTCTTCTGTGCGTAGGTATCGATCAGCACAGCATTACCCGTTTTCATCACAGCTGTCCCCATTCCATGTACGATTGCCATGCGATCTTTATCCGATGCCTGGGGGAAAGCAGAGTGTAAATAGCGGAGTAGGAAATCGAAAAATCCTTCTGCCTTTGTTACCAGATCCCTGAAGGCGTCAGAGCCTTGCTCTGCGATGAAGCTATCGGGGTCATGGGGGGCGGGAACGTTTGCAACGCGAAGGTTCAATCCTGAGTTGATTAAATCATCCATAGATCGCAACGCGGCATCCGTTCCTGCCTTATCCGAATCAAAGCAAAGCACGATTTCATCTGCATACCGCTTCACAAGCCTTGCATGCTGAAGTGTTAAAGCGGTTCCCTGAGGTGCGACTACGTTTTCAATCCCAGCCGTATGACATGCGATCAGATCCAATTGACCTTCACAGATGACCGCAGATTTTGCATCCAGGATGGCTCTTTTAGCCTTATCAAGTCCATAGATGACCTGTCCCTTCTTGAAGAGTAGTGTCTCGGGAGAATTGACGTATTTTGCACCCTTGCTGGCATCACCCTCAATGATCCTGCCGCTGAAACCTATTGGGCGGCCCTGAACGTCGTTGATTGGGAACATTAATCGACCGCGAAATCTATCGTAGTAATCGTTGCCTTCTTCTTTACGGATGACCAGTCCAGCTTGTTCCCGGAGCTTTGGATCGTGTTTGCGACTTCGGCTCCATCGAAGAGTACCGTCCCATGTTAAGGGCGCATAGCCCAGCTGAAATTTCTTAACAGCCTCCTCAGAAACACCTCGTTCCTTGAGATAAGCGCGTCCTTTTTCTCCTTGAGGATCCTTCAGTAGCAATCGATGCCAATGGTGTGCGAGTTCATCATGGATTTTCAGCAGCAGTGTCCTTGTCTCCGCTTTTTCCGCAGCACGTGGATCCTGATTTACTTCCAGGGTGATGTGTGCGCGATCAGCCAATCTTTCGGCGGCCTCGGAAAAACTCAGATTCTCGTATTCACGAACAAAAGTAAAAACATCTCCTCCCTTGTGACAACCGAAACAATGGAAAGTCTGACGCTGTGGATTGACATTGAAACTTGGGGTTTTTTCGTTATGGAACGGACATAAGGCCTTGAAGGTGCCACCAGCGCGCTTCAGCGGAACATAGGAGGAAATGACCTCAACAATGTCGCTTGCCTGACGGATCTGCTCAACCAATTCGGGGCCTAAAAAACCTGCCATGAGAACTAGGGATCAGGGATTCTCGTACAGCCAGCGTTGTGCTGTTCTCGATTCAGGGGAACCGGGACTTAACTTCAGTAAATGGCTGTAAACCTCTCTTGTGCGAACAGGGCGTTGCAATGGTCCTGCGTAAAGATTGCCCAAGCGCATCAGGATTTGCGTGTCATCAGCATTTTCCTTGAGCAGTGTTTCCAATTCACGGGCAGCATCACGAAAGTGGTTCAGCTTTTCCAATGCCAGGGAGAGGTTATAGCGGGAGTCTCGATGATTTGGTTGAATGGCAAGGGCAAGCTCGCAGGCAGGAAGAGCCTTGACGGCATTCACCCCTCTCAAAGCTGCCAAACCTAGATTGAAGTAGGCTTCAAAATAGGCGGGATCCTCTACCACGGCTTTTTCGTATGCTTCAACGGCTTCCTCATAATCATTCTGCTGGAATGCCCTGTTGCCTTTTTTAAACCATGAAGCAGCCTTATTCCGGTTACCAGGAAGAGGAGCTCCAGGTAGCAGGTATTTGTAAGGATTAAAGGGCAACCCTTCAGGCAATGGTGTCACGCCCGGCTGTGAGGATCGCACTAAAGGCGTGTTGCTACTTGCCTTTTTCAAATCTGTATCGCTTGTTATTGTGAAAGTTTCCTCTGTTGGGCTGGTAACCAATTCAGTCTTGTCGGTCCTCATCCCAATGGGTTGATCCTCGCCTGGTTTCGCCGGTTTTGTTTCATTTGATGGGTCTACTTGTGGAGGTGCAGGCTCGTTTTCCTGATCAGGTATGTCCGGCTGAACTTCAGCAAGGTTTGTTTCAGGCTGCGGGTTGCTTGCTGACTGTTTTTTTTCAGCAGCTGAGGATTCCGACAATTCCGCAAGATTGGTCTGAGGGCTTGAAGTCTCTTCATCCTGGATGACGGCGACTGCAGGCTTCGTTGTCTCTGTGGATTCGGCCTGGTTTGTGGGTTCGAGCGTTTCGAGGCTTGGTTTTTGAGAGTTTATCTGATTGGAGTTGACGGTCGTCTTGTCTTGAATTGCAACTTCCATGTTGGCGGGTTCCGGCGGAGTTTTACTAAGCAAACGATCTTCCAATGAATTTGCCATAGATTTTGCCCTTGGAGTCAATGCCGAATCTGGCGCTTGAAACGTGAACTCCCGTAATTTCTTAACCGCCAGGTCAGGCCGTTTCAGAGAGGGGTAGGCGATGACACCCTGATTAAATAAAGAAGGTGGAAAATTAGACTGATGCTTTAAAGCCGTACCGAAATAATCATAGGCCTCCCTGAATTTACCCTCTTGAACCAATATCAGCCCAATGCCATTCCAGGCACTGGGCATTTTTTCGTTTTGACGAAGGATGTCTTCATAAATGGATCTGGCAGTTTCCAATTCCCCCTCACCGTAATAGGCCAGTGCCAATTTCGGGAGAACTTCCCTTGATTGCGGTTTTAGCATCTGGAATGTTTTAAAGAGGGTGATTGCCAATGCATATTGTCCTGTTTCCAACAGGAGGCAACCTTTGTTGAATTTTGACTGAGCCAGATTGTCGTCTTTGCTCCAGGATTTATCGTAGGCATCTCGCGCAGCGATGAATTGACCATCTCGATGATACGCCAAGCCAAGATAATTCCAGGCCCTTGCCGATTCCGGCATGAAATTAGTCGCTTTCTCAAACGCTTTGATAGCTTCCTGGATTTCGCCTTTGTCCAGGCGCTCCCTGCCATTCATGAGTGCATCCGCTCCCGGAGGCGTGCAGCCTGCCATGACCAGCATCAGACTAAGAGCCAGCAACTGCACCCACCCATGCGTCATTCCGCGGCGTTTAACTTTCAGCTGGGTGTTGTGCTTTAATCGGTTCATCAGTGACAGCATTGACCTTTGAGGTGAAATAAACTATCACCAAATGAGGCACCAACGCAATCATGGAACGTCCATTAAAGCCATATTCGGGTATCAGCTCTATAATATGCCCCAACTCTGGCGCAGTCATCATCATGTTCTGGCTGTGCTTGATCATGATCATGAATGCAACAGAACCTGGAAATCCCTTCCAATTCTCCCACTCATCCCGCGTCGTTGCGATCAGTCACCCCTCGGCTGTCGAAAGGTTTTCACCTAATGAAGAGGTCGTGTATGAAATGTTCAACCGCCTGCTCTTGAGTTATTCAAAAAAAAAGAAGCTATCTGAGGCATGGGCTCAGTATGTGGATGGAACTGATATCGTTGGGATTAAGGTCCTTTCTGATCCCGGTAGTGTAAGTGGAACCCGGCCTGTGGTGGTGGAGGCAATTGTTCGCAGTCTTATTTCCATTGGCTTTCCTAAAGATCAAATCATCATCTGGGACCGGCGCAAAGGAGTCCTGGTTGCCACTGGATACGATCTGATCGCCAAACGTCATGGGGTGACTATTGCGGGTAGCTCTGAGTATGGATATGACCCTGAGAAATTTTATGAAGCGCCTCTAATCGGCAATCTTGTCTTCGGGGATCACGAATTTGGAAAAGATGAAAACGGAGTTGGGCGTAAATCGTTTGTTTCAAAGCTCCTGAGCCATCAATTGACGCGCATCATTCACGTACATCCCATGCTGAACCATTACCTTGGAGGCGTGAACGGTCAAATCGTCGGCCTGGCGACTGGAGGCGTGGATAACAGTTTGAGATTCACCTTGGACTCAGATCGATATCATCAGGCGATACCGGAAATATGTGCGATTCCCGAGCTTTATGACAAACTGGCACTCAACGTAGTGGACGCTTTGATCTGTCAATACCAAGGCGAGGAACGAGGGTTTCTTCAATATTCAACGATGTTGAAAGAGCTGAGAATGAGCCGAGACCCGGTGGCGCTTGATGTCCTTTCAATAATGGAAATCAACAGGCAGCGAAGACGAGCGGGATTGGAAGAAAATACTTCTGCAATGCAGCTTTATCAGAACGCTAGCTTGCTGGAGCTTGGTGAAAGCGATGTTTCCAGGATTCGTTTTGAGAAGGTGGAGGATGAAGGCCTGTGATCAACTCATGAAACATCTGATAGAAATGCTGAAACCGTATCAACTTTCATCGAACCCCATGCACTTGTTTTCAAAATGAACCAGTTGCTCATCGGTATCGAAATTGGAGGGACCAAGCTGCAGGTTGTGCTTGGTAATTGCAAGGGGGAGATCACTGACCGCCAACGATTCAAAGTAGATCGAGCATCCGGTGCGCAAGGCATACGCGATCAAATCGAAGGCGCATTGGCCAATTATTTGAGAGGGAAAGGTAACATCGTTGGTATTGGCGTCGGTTTTGGCGGGCCGGTGGATCGAGAGGGAGGTCAAATTGCCTGTTCCCACCATATAAGTGGATGGTCTGGATTCCCCATGAAACATTGGCTTAAAAGTCTTACTGATTTGCCTGTCATCATGGATAACGACGCCAATGTTGCTGCCCTGGGAGAGGCTCTCGCAGGAGCAGGGAAGGGGTGTAACCCCATTTTTTATGTAACACTAGGAAGTGGCGTAGGGGGAGGAGTTGTCGTGGATGGTGCCATCTATCATGGATCCAAGCCTAGTGAAAGCGAGATCGGCCACATCCGCCTTGATCGTTCGGGATTGATCGTGGAGCAGGAATGTTCAGGCTGGGCAGTTGATCGCAAAATTCGAGAAGTGGTCAAAGAGCGACCTGATAGCTGCCTGGCGCAGCTCATCGGAAACAGCTCCTCCAATGAGGCTGAATTTTTAGGTGATGCACTCAAAGCAAAGTGCCCGCTAGCTCAATCCATATTGAAGGAAACATCGCAATCACTGGCATTTGCTTTATCGCATGTCACACACCTTTTTCATCCGGAGGCGATTATCCTGGGAGGAGGCTTATCGTTGTTGGGACAACCCTTGCTGAAAGGCGTCGCCGTTGAGTTTTCCCAATATCTGATGGAAGCGCTCAAACCAGGCCCTGTCATCAGTCTCGCAGAGTTACGCGAGGATGTTGTGCCAGTCGGCGCTTTATTGATGGCTGGTGCTGCTTTTCTTTGTGCCGATTGATGAAGCGTTCCGTCTGCAGTTTTTTTGATTTGGAGAACGCTCCCTTAATTGTGCAACCCATTGCCTTGCCTGAATTGAAAGATCATCAAGTGTCTCTGGATGTGGTGCGCGATGATCTGTTTCATCCGATGATCGCCGGAAACAAGTGGTGGAAACTAAAACACGCGCTGATCCATGCAGAGAAGGAAGGGATTCCGAGGCTGGTCACCTTTGGTGGGGCGTATTCCAACCATATTCTGGCCGTTGCTGCTGCTGGACATTTGTTTGGTTTTGAGACAGTTGGCATCATCAGGGGAGAGGAATCCCGTAAGCTCAATCCGGTGCTCTCCCAGGCCAGGGACTGGGGAATGCGCTTGGAGGGCATTAGTCGAGAAAGCTACCGCCAAAAAAACAACTCTGATTATCTTGACCAATTGAAGCTTGATTGGTCCCCCTGCCTGATCCTTCCTGAAGGGGGCTCAAGCTCTTTTGCCGTTCAAGGAACCAGCGAAATGACCCGCCGCATTCGGGGGCAATATGACTATTTTTGCTGTTCTGTAGGTACGGGAGGAACAATGGCAGGAATGGTCCTTGGTGCCAACTCCGACACGGAGGTGCAAGGATTCTCTGCTCTCAAGAATGGTGGTTTTCTTGTTTCAGAGATCCATAGGCTGTTAAAAGGATATGAGGTGTCGGATCGTCACTGGTCGATTCAAACGGAATTTCATATGGGGGGTTATGCCAGATCCA
>Ga0163179_10002055_pt1 | contig 14112 bp, 5 predicted proteins | sample AtlANTMetagenome_FD_109643 | JGI IMG/M metagenome (GOLD analysis project Ga0163179, IMG submission 109643) | Marine eukaryotic phytoplankton communities from the Atlantic Ocean - Atlantic ANT 2 Metagenome | ecosystem: Environmental > Aquatic > Marine > Oceanic | place: North Atlantic Ocean...
CCCACGGCGACGTAGCCGGGGACTTGAGTCACGACGCGCAGCAACAGGACTGTTACTCGCCGTTTGGGGTGGAGAATAAGATAGGCGCCCATAACCGCGGAAATAGCCCCCGAAGCTCCAAGGCACGGGATTTCAGCGTTGGTGCCTGTTGCATTCAGTAACACGTGAGCGAGCGACGCGGCAATACCACAGAACAGGTAAAAGACGAGATAACGAAACGGCCCCATATCGTGTTCGATATTGTCACCAAAGATCCACAGGAACCACATGTTGCCCACGAGGTGCATCAGGCCGCCGTGCATAAACATGGATGTGACCAAGGTGAAGTAGACGGGAATTGGAGTCGCCTGCAGGCCGGGAGCTTGATATTGATCAACTTGCCCGTGTTGATTGGTCTTGCGGATGATGCGATGTTCGGTGACGAAGTCACGACCGGAAACGATTTCGGCAGGAACCGTCGAGTACGCATAGGTGAATACAGTGTTCGTGCCGCCCCCCTGCAAAACGAAAAAGACAATGACATTCAGGATGATGATAGACCAGGTGACAATCGGGATCGAGGATCGACCGGAATTGTCATCAGAAAGAGGAAGCACCATTGCCGTTACCATCCATGCAAGGAAAAGTTGGGACGGTCGCAGGGCTCATTGATATTTCGACTGCTGACCAGGTATCTATTCTGTCGACGCCTCCCTTTGCCTCTAGTATCCGATAAATTGGTCTGATACCGCAATCGTCTTCACACGAGATGGAATACAATCGGAAGAGAGAGCAGTCACGTTGCCTGCAGGATGGAGGATGATTAACGCGGCATGGAAAAACCGGCAACAGACGCGAGGCCCGGTGCCGGTTCAAAGGTCATCAATCGATTGCATGCCTGGGTTATTTGCGACGACGCAAGGCTACCAGAAGAAATGCTCCCAGTAGAGCCAGCGATGCGGATGCGGGTTCAGGAACAACTTGTGCAGCCTGCCTGGGGCCCTGTTCGAACCCGCCTCCAGCAAAGGCAGTTACAAAGTCACTGCTGTTGAACTCTGCATCGCCGTTCCAGTCGCCGTCGGCCCAACCTGCATTGAAGGGTACGCCGTCTTCGTACTTTCCGCGAGTGAAGACCAAAACAAGGTCACTGGAATTGAATTGACCGTCCAGATTCGAATCACCGAAGTAGGTGGACTTCAATTCGTCGACCCAGATGGCTCGATCCGCATCATTGACGAGGGAGTCAGCATTGAGATCGAACTCTGGAAGATTAGTTCCGGTTCGAACTTCTTCACTGAGCAGATCGATATCGATTGCTGTCAACAGGCCGTCATTATTGAAATCACCCGGCACGACTGAGGTTGCCCCCAAAACACTGATGTTATCAACGATCAGTGTCGAGTCACCACCTTCAAGGGGACTTGCCTGGATCAGGAGCTCCATCGATGCGGATTCTGCAACAAAGGTCATCTCATAGTTGTACCACGGCTCGGTACCACCAACCGGTTCGACGATTCCGTCGAGGCCTGGTTCGGGGAAATCTTCCATAAAGTCTCCGTCGATGTACAGTTCACCGATGGGAATGTCGCCACAGCAATTGCGGGCGTTTACATCCATACTCAAGGTGTACTCTTCGCCGACGACGAGGCCTTCGACAACTTGCCCGAGGTTGGCTGCGCCCTGGAGAAACGCCACGGAGGTGTCGTTATCGCCATTGTCTCGGAAGGGTGCATTGTTTCCAGCGCCACTGCCAGTGTATCCAGGCCAGACTTCGAAGTCTTCTGGGTCTGTCTCAAAGTCGCCGTTCTGGACGACATTGGTCGTTCCACCCTCGGCGAAAAGCCCGATGTTATCGACCAGTAAGGTAGCGTCACCGCCGGCTGCTGCCATGCCGAAGAATTCGACGGACAGATTGGACGATTCGGCTTCGAAGGTGTGTTCGGCGAAATACCAAGGTTCGATGCCACCCACCGGGAAGATTTCTTCGGTGTATTCCGAGACATCAATCTCGGAACCATTCAAGGTCAAACCACCGATCGGAATATCTCCGCAGCAATCACGGGCATTGAACTCCCAACTCAACGTGTAGTTTGTCCCGACGGAAAGCCCCGTAATGTCCTGTGCAATTCCTGCGTTCCCCTGAAGAAAGGCAACGAACGATTCATTTTCACCGTTGTCACGGAACGGTGCCTCGCCGGAATCGACCGGATTGATGCCGCGACCGCCGGTGCCAATCCAGCTATTGATATCAGGAGGGTTGCTCGGAGCAAACACAGGGTTAATTCCACGGCCCCCAGATCCAAACCATTCTGGAACCTCATTCGGGTTAGAGTCACCGGCGTCATTCGCGCCACCAACATAACCGGGCCAGACAACGAATTCTTCGACGTCAGTCTCAAAATCACCATTGATCACTAGCTCATTCGCCAGCAAGGTGGGGGCAGTGAAAAACATGGCACCAATTGCCATGACGTTAATAAATATTTTCATCGTGGGACCTCGTTCTTCAAAACGGACGTTCTTTACAGGGCGACACGATTCTAATCGAGCGTTGAGCGTATGTCATCGTTCAAAGAATACGAAAATTTGCGATTCAAGATCTTCATTCTTGGCAAGCGAGTTCCGTGTTCAGGAAATATAATTGAGGGAAAGCCTTAGGATTCAGGTGTGAAATGGTGTGTCCCTTCCAACAAATCCGATTTGCCGCCATCCTCTTGACGACCTGCGTTTCGACTCAGATTGCGCAGGCTAATGTCGAGTGGAGAGCGGAATCGTTTAACGACCGTGCCGGCCAGGTTCTCGCTAAGCTAGGAAAGCAGATCGTTGCGCCAAGAAAAGTGAACACACACGCACTCCCTCTTGTCATCATCATTCCCTCTCACGAAGAACGTATCGAACAAAGCGAATATCAAGTTCGGCGCAGAAAGGGTGATCCGAGGCCCATCAAGGGCATTGACGCTCTCAGGCAGGCTTGGAGTCAACTATTCCAGCCAGCATCGATTCAGCGAGTCAAATTCAAAGTAGTTGGTGTCGAGCTCGGCGCCGAGCAAGTGAAGACGGATGTCCTGGCGTCGCTGTCAGGGAGCTCTCAGGATTCCCGGTGCGAAGCTGTTTCCAAATGGCGGATCACTTGGATTGATGGAGACGCCAAACAGCCTTTGCCTCGTATCCAAAAAATCGAGATACAAGAGATCGAACTGGTCGAGGTTGATAGCCCGGGCGGGAAAGCGCTCTTCTCAGATCAAACGGAGGCATTATTTCGAAATACGAAGTCCTTCCACCAACAACTTCAATTCGGCCAGGCACATTGGCAACGTCGCATCGAAGTGTTCCATGGGATCCTCAACGCCTCGCAAAACGGGGCGAGTATCGCAGATGTCAATGGAGATGGGTGGGATGATCTTTACGTTTGCCAGCCAGGTGGATTACCCAATCGACTCTATCTGCAGCAAGCCGACGGGACCGTCGTCGATGCGACTGAAACCTGGGGAGTCAATCTCCTGGATAACTCCCACTCGGCGATTTGGGCAGATCTTGATAATGATGGGGATCAAGATTTGTTGCTCACAACAAGTACGGCTTTGTTGGCATTCGAAAACACCGGGCGCCGTTGTGAGCTCAGGGGAGTCTTCAAGCGAGTTCAAGATGCCTATAGTCTGGCCGTTGCTGATTATGATCAAAATGGATACCTGGATGTTTACGCCTGTGGTTATTTTCCGACGGGAGCCGACGTCGAATCATTGCCAGTTCCCGTTCCATATTTCGACGCCCGCAATGGTGGTCAGAATGTTTTACTGCGAAATCTAGGGCAATGGCGATTCGAGGATGCGACCGCGTCCAGCGGCCTTGAGCAAGACAATCGAAGGTTCAGCTACGCTGCTATCTGGATCGATATCGATCACGATGCCGATCAAGATCTTTACGTTGCCAATGACTTCGGCCCGGATCAGCTCTTTCTGTGGAACGGCCAGCAATTCGAAGAACAAGGTTCCGAATTTGGAATTCTGCACGGTGCCTTTGGGATGTCGGTGACGGCAGCCGATGTTAATCGCGATGGTCGAGATGACCTTTACGTCGGCAATATGTATTCGTCCGCCGGGAATCGAGTTACCCGACAACCGGAATTCAGGCCTGGTGATTCCGCAGCGCAACGCGAGCGATTTCGACGTTTAGCGGCGGGAAACAGTCTTTACCTCAATGTGAATGGGCAACAACTTAAGGAACAGGCGGCCGCCGCTGGCGTCGACATGGGACGCTGGAGTTGGGGGGCCAATTTCGTCGACCTGAACAACGATGGCTGGGAAGATCTCTTGGTCAGCAATGGTTACATCACGGGAGAAATCCCCGACGACCTCTGAAGTCAGTTCTGGCGGCAGGTCGTGTCGCAATCGCCTACAAACGCAGAAGAAGCCAAAAACCCTCAACCGGGACAGTCCAGCTATCTAAGTCAATTAAGAGAACTCGACGACATTCTTAATCGCGGTGGCTCGCTGAGTGGGAACGAACGGAATTGTGCGTTTTTGAATCTGGCGTCGTCGACCGGTGCAAGGTTCGCAAATGTCGGAAGTGTGACCGGACTGGACTTTAAAGATGATGGACGAGCCTATGCACTCTCCGATTGGGACCAAGATGGCGATGTAGATGTCTTTGCCATGAATCGCACGGCGCCTCGAATTCGCTTCCTGCGCAACGATTATCAGACAAATAATGATTTCGTATCGGTTGAGTTGGAGGGAACCCGCGGCAATCGAGATGCGATCGGGGCGAGAGTCTCCGTCGAAGTTGTCTCAGCCGGTAAGACGAGCCGAGTCCATAAGGTTTTGCGAGCGGGTGAGGGGTTCCTGTCTCAGGCCTCGAAACGACTTGTCATCGGACTCGGGCAGGTGACTCAGATAAAACGAATTTACGTGCAGTGGCCGAACGGAACGAAAGAAACTTTTTCGAACGTTCAACCTAATGAGACATACCGGCTGGTTGAAGGCTCGGGGATTGCCGATAAAACATCGCCTGAACGGAAGATCCCGCTTCGTAGTAAATCTTTTGAGCCACCCCCGCTGAAAGAACAGGCGGCCGTATTGCTCGCCAGCCGAATTCCGCTGCCAGCACTTCCTTACCAGAGGATGGATGGCAACGCCGCATCCATTGCTCCCCTCAGACTTCCCGGAAAACCAATTCTGATTAATCTCTGGGCGACATGGTGTGCTCCCTGCCGTGAAGAACTGAAGCGGTTGGTTGAGTTACAAAAGGAAGATCGGGACCTCGTTGTGTTAGCCCTTTCCGTTGATTTGCTGGATGAACAGGCCGGGCCCGAACTTCAAGATGAAGTACGAAAAGTTGTCAAGCTTTATCAACAACCTGGTATGTTCGGGTTCGCCTCGCCGCAGATGGTCGGCCGACTTCAATATATTGATGATTTACTGTTCGCACAAAAACGGTCGCTGCCAGTTCCGACCAGTTTTCTTATCGATCGAAAGGGTGCCTTGGTGGCGGTATATCGAGGGACGGTCGAAAATGATGTTATTCGAAGAGATCTCTCAAGGCTCGAATTGGCGGGAAAGGCACGCTACGATGCCGCATTACCCTTTGGTGGATTCTGGCATCAACCGCGAGCACAGGGTCCCCCCATTCGCCTCGTGGCACAGATGGCTGTCGCAGGCGAGTTTATGGACGCCGCCCAGTACCTGCTCAACAACCAGCAGAGCATGAAACGGCAGCAAGGCTGTGCAAACTTGGCCGCAAAACTGGCGAGTCGTCTCTCCCAGACACCGACAGCCCAACGAACCACAGAAGGACAAATCGCCATCGATTTGTATCGCTTGGCGGTCGAACAGGCCCCGGACAATGTACCGGTTCTCAACAATTTGGCCTGGCAACTAGCTACCGATGGCCAAGATGACGCTACACGACTAGAAGCCGTAAGGTTGGCCAGAAAGGCTGCCCAAATCACGAAGTTCAAGTCTCTAAGCGTACTCGATACGCTTGCAACCGCTTACGAATCGGCAGGGCAAACCAGGGAAGCGATTCTTGTCTATCAACGTGCCCTAGCACTGGCGATCGAGCAAAAGGATCCCAGCGCTGATCAATTTCGCGCGTCCGTCAAACGACTTCAGCAAGGTCAATGAGAGACGGAAGCTTGGCTTCGCCCCTTAATTCGCGTTGATTTAGGTGGTGAGCGAACCAGTTCAAAAATTTGAACTTAATAAAATCCAGATATTCCTTGCGACCCGCATTGTCCGCCACTATTCTTGGACCCGTGACACGTTACCCGTTTTCCCCAAGTTAACCCGTATAAGAGTACGCTACTGACCGACCACATTAAGGACGTCGCTTTCGGGCCCCAGATTTTTGTTTGGGGTGCGTGAGCAACGTCCTTTTTTTGTTGGTCCAAGCAGGAGGAAATTAAAATGGTTTTCCAGTTGCGATCGCTTTTGGTGGTCTGCCTCATGCTCGGCACATTGTCCACCGTTTCTGCAGAGCCCGTTATTGTCAACGGAGACTTTGAGAATGACACCTTAGGATTCACCGTTTGGCCTGGCTATGTTGGCAACGGCAATCCAGAAACGATCTCCGGTTGGACCGGCGAAGGTGGACGTGGTATCAACCCCGTCAACTTGGATCATGATAATCCCGCACCTTTCCGGGATAACGGTAACAACGACACGCACGTTGCCTTCCTCCAGGGAACCTCCTCCATCTCCCAGACTGTAGGCGGTTTCACCGTTGGTTCCGAATACGTTCTGACTTTGGAATTCAATTCGCGAAATTGCTGCGGCGATGCCCCGGTTGGTTTCGTTTTCCTGAATGACGTTCTCGCGGCTGACACCATCGACGTTTTCGGTGGAGACGGAGGTACTCCACCGGTCGGTGCAGATGCTGATTGGTATCCTGCCAGTATCCCATTCACGGCTACGACCGAAGATATCGTCGTCAAGATCGCGACTGCACCCGCTGCTGGTGGTGACTCGACGCTCGTCGTTGACAACGTTGCTTTCTCCGTCGTACCTGAACCGAACACTTGCATTTTGATGCTCCTCGGTCTGCTCGGATTCATTTCCGCCGCACGACGACGAAAGTAGTCATTCGATTTGAATCGACTTATAAAAAAAGCCCAGGATTTCCTGGGCTTTTTTTTTGGGGAATAAATTAGGTGCCTTTGAGTCATAAAACGTTCGATAAATTCGCGAGTCATCGCGACGTCGTTTAAGATAGTTTTTTACGGCAGTTGCCACATTCCTTTGTATTCGTTGGCAAAGAGGGAAGAGACGAAATGGTAAGGCGGCGAAAAACAAGAGCTCGTGTTGGTGAATTACTGGAAGACCGAAGGGTTCTGGATAGTACAGTTGTTTTCAACGAGATCATGTACCATCCGGCCGACGGAGACGCAGCGACGGAATGGATCGAGCTGCACAATCAAATGGCGCTCGACATGGATATCTCAGAGTGGTCCATTGACGAGATCGGGTTTCGCTTTCCGGAACGGACGACAATGCCTGCCGGCGGCTATGTCTTGATCGCGAAAGATCCGAATCAATTCCAGGATTTGCCGAATCAGCCGGTGTACGGACCGTTCACGGGCAGGCTTGATAACGGCGGTGAGACGCTCACACTACGCAATTTCGGCCAGCGATTGATGGACGAGATCTCTTATGGAGATCGTGATCCGTGGCCCGCGGCCGCCGATGGTGCGGGAGTCACGCTGGCCAAGCGTGAACCGCAAACTGCAACGGAAAAACCGGAGAACTGGACGAGTAGTATCACGATCGGAGGAACACCCGGGGCGGAAAACTTCCCTACGGTTGATTCAACGCCGATTGCTCGTGGCATGGTGGCGCCGGACGCACAGTGGAGCTACGAGGCGGAGGGTACGGACCTGAGTGGCACCGATTGGCAGGTCGCAAACTACGATGATTCTACTTGGGCGGTTGGTGAAGCGCCCTTTTTTGCAGGTGAATTTCCCACACTTCCCACGCCCAGTGCCGACGGCGACGCTCGCGTCGGCGCGGCCATCTCGATTCAAAATCCCAGCTTTGAAATGGGAACGAATGATGGAGTTGGCTACGGAGACATTCCAGGCTGGTCAACGCTTGGCTCGACCGGGATTAACCCAACATCCACCGGTACATCTCCTTTTTTGGACAATAGTACATCGCCAGATCAAAAGCAGGTTGGATTTATTCAGGGCCGAGGTTCGATCTCACAAGTCCTGAGTGGTCTTGTGCCAGGAGAGCAGTATTGGTTGGAGCTGCACTACAACGCTCGTAACTGTTGTGGCGGCAATCCTTCGATTACCGTGAGCCTCTCTGGATCCCTGTTAATACCGCCAACCCTCGTCGAACCGATCGGGGGTGATGGTGACTTTTATCGAGCGATCGTCCCGTTTACCGCAACGGCGGACGTCGCCCAATTGTTAATACGAAATGTTGGGTCTGTCGGCGACCATACGCTGCTTTTAGATGCAGTTTCCATCGTTCCCGCCCATTCCTCGCAGGTGGTGATGGAGAATCCGAGTTTCGAGGCTTCCGGCTCGGTTTCAAGTGTCGACGCCTTCTCCGGTCCGATGGTCGGATGGCAGTACGAAGGGCAGGGCAGCTACGGCGTCGTGAGCCAGTCTGGCTCCGAGCTGGGCGACGTGGAAACTCCTGACGGTGGAAACGCTGCCGCACTCAAGGGAAATGGTTCGCTGCGACAAACCATTGACGGATTGATACCGGGGCGACGATATCAGTTGCAGCATCGGTATCGCGCGGGCAATGGAGCGGTCCAGCCGCAATTGCGTTTACAGGTTGGCGATAGAGTCCTGCAGGACACCCTGGTTGATGTTGCGAACCCCGGAGATGAGTTTCAGTTGTTTTCGCAGCGTTTTACCGCAAGCCGCGAATCAATGGATTTGATCATCGAACAACAAGTTAATGATCCACAAGCCGTCGTCATTCTCGATGACCTGATCATTCGTGAAGAGGCGTCCGTTTTGGAAACCGAGCTTCCCTTGGGGCCGACGACACATTATTTCAGGCACGAGTTCGAGTATGCCGGGAATCCATCTCAGACCCAGTTGATTCTGAAACACTTTTTTGATGATGGAGCGGCGGTTTATCTTAATGGTGAGCCTTTGTTCCGCTACCACGTTAATGAGGAGCTGGATGCCAATTCACTGGCTACCGTCAGGATTGGTGATCCGGACTGGAGCTCTGAAGTGGAAGTATCTTCTGCGGCCTTACTGCGCGGCACAAATGTGATCGCTGTTGAAACTCATCAAGCCAGCGTTGCTGATTCTGATATGGCCTTCGCACTCGAGTTAATCGGTAACGAAACGCCGCTTGATCCAACTCAGGCTTCCTTGCCGCTCGTGATCAACGAGGTAGTACCGAGTGCCAACGAGCTATCGATAGAACTCTGGAATCACGGTCCCGCCCCGATCAGCCTGGCCGATCTGCGACTCCTCGTTGGTGATCAGAATCTAGAGTTGGCGGGTGAGCAAATTGCGGCCAATAGCCTCTACGTGGCAAGTTTGGCTGGCGAGGTTGATCAGGGTGGGCTGATTAGCCTGGTCGATGTCTCGGCAAATCGAGTGCTGGATGCTGTCCACATTACCGACCAGATTTTAGCGCGTGACGCCGCCGAAGATAGCCACTTTTATGTTGCCAATACGGCAACTCTGGGCACCCAAAACCAAGTCATGTTTAATGATGCTATCGTGATCAATGAGATCATGTACCACCAGGTTGCATCCTTTGGACGGCCCGCGATTCCACCGACCTATAACTTGAATTCTCTCCTTGAGCTCGACAGTATCTGGCGTTACGAAGAGTCTGGTGATGGGCTGCCGTCGAATTGGCACGAGCAGGCACACGCAGTGGGTGGAAAATGGCAGGCAGGCAAAGGATTGCTTGGTTTCGAAACGGGTCGGGTGATCTCACCGGGAATTGGTACCGAAGTAGCCGACACAAATATCATCACTTACTATTTCGAAACCGAAATAAACGTATCCGCTGATGATTTGGCGAACGCTGAAGAGATACAAATTCGTCATGCAATCGATGATGGAGCCGTGTTCTACCTGAACGGTAGCGAGTTTTATCGCTTCAACATGCCCCAAGGTCCGATCACTCCTCAGACAACGGCATCCGTAAGCGTCAATAACGCGGTGCGCAGTGATTCGATTTCATTCCCCAGCAGTCTTTTGCGTGAGGGAGAGAATCGAATATCCGTTGAGTTGCATCAGCGGGCGAGAACGAGCTCCGATGTGATTTTCGGATTAGAGCTTGCCTTGGCCACCATCGACTCGCCAGGAGAACCAGAAATCCCCTTTGCCGAGAATCCTGAGGAATGGGTTGAACTCTTTAACCGCAGCGCAGAGCCTGTTGATCTTGGTGGATGGGCACTCGCAAACGCGATCGATTATGATTTTGCCGCTGGAACGATACTCGAGCCCGGTGGATACCTCGTTGTTGCCAAAGACCCAGCAACGCTCGCCGAAAAATATCCAGCTGCACGAATTGTCGGTCCCTTTGATGGGCGCCTTAACAATCGTTCCGAATTGATCCTCTTGCGTGATGCGTTGGGGAATCCGGCGGATGAGGTGAACTATTTTGATAGCGGTCGTTGGCCATCCTATGCTGACGGTGGCGGTTCGACCTTGGAATTGGTCGACCCGCGCAGTGATAACAGCGTGCCTGAGGCCTGGTCCGCAAGTGTTCCGGATGAAGATCTAAATTGGAAGGAATACCGGTTTCGTGTGCTTGGCGAAGAAGCTCGAGGCTTCGGAGCTCCGAGTGGATTCCACGAGTGGATCATCGGACTGCTGGATTCGGGTGTCGTGTTATTGGACGACATCGAACTGATCCAGGACCCAGATGGTTCGGCTCGTTCACTCATCCAAAACGGTACCTTTGAAGGTGACACACTGGGCGAGTCACCTGCGGAATGGCGGTTTGTCGGCAACCACGATACGACTCACGTTGCTGTCGACCCCAAGGACCCCGCGAACCAGGTGCTTAGACTCGAAGCGTCCGGTGCCACAGAACATATGAGCAATCATGGCGAGACAACTTTTGCCGATCGAGCGCGTGTGGCGGACGATGTTTACGAAGTCTCCTTCCGAGGTTTGTGGCTACACGGTTCTTCTCAATTAAATTCGCGAATCTATTTTGCCCGCGGGACGGCAACGACACTGCTGGAACGATCCGACCGGCAGGGCACTCCCGGCGCTCAAAACAGCGTCTACCGAGAGAATCAGGGTCCAGTCTACTTGGATTTTGGACACGATCCTCCCGTACCTCAGTCGAATGAACCTGTTGAGGTGAGCGCTCACGTTGAGGATCCGGATGGCGTATCTCAGGTGGTTTTGCATTATTCCGTGGCAGAGGGTCCCTTTACCACCGTGGTCATGGACTCCCAAGGTGACGGTCAATTTACCGGGACCATTCCAGGTCAGTCCCGGAACCGAACCGTGCAGTTCTATGTAACTGCAGAGGATTCCTTGGGCGTTGAAAGCAGCTATCCGTCCGCGGGGGCTGAGTCTCGAGCCCTCTACACCGTGGCGACGCCTCTCAGTAATGATCATGGACATGGCATCCGAATTCTGATGACTCGCCCCGATATCAGTAAATTACATCGTGCCACAAACGTAATGAGCAATGGACGTTTAGGGGCAACTGTCATCTACAATGACAGTGAAATCTTTTACGACGTTGGAGTACGAATGCGTGCGAGTGGCTATGGCCGTCGCGGTTCACTTGCAGGATTCAATATTCAGTTCGACCCGATGCAATTGTTCCGGGGCGTGCATAAGACGATCGCCTTGGACCGTGGTGCCGTCTTCTCCAATGGCAATGGCTCTGGTGTTCGCGGGGTACCGGGGGCGAGTCCCCATGAACTGTTCATTTATCAGGTCGCAAATCACGCGGGTGGAATTGGAGCCATGTATGACGACATCGTTTTCGTGGATGCGCCACGTAGCGCGAACACTGGAATGGCATTGCTCAAGATGGCAAGGTATTCCTCCGTCTATCTTGATTCGCAATTCGAAGACGGCAGTGATGGCACTATCTTCAAGTATGAATTGATCTACTACGCGACGAATTCTTCGAACGGGCAGCCCGATGGTATCAAGAATGCGCCGAATGCTGTCATTGGCACCGACATTCGCGACCTGGGTGATGACAAGGAAGCCTATCGTTGGAATTTCATCATCAAGAATAATCGAACGCGGGATGATTATTCCGGCATCATCGAATTGGGGAAGACGTTTTCAACCCGTGGAGGCGAATTGGAGACACGCTCCGAGGAGGTGATGGACATCGAAACATGGATGCGAACCTTCGCACTCCAATCTCTGGTTGGGACCGCGGATACCTACAACATGGGGCTGGCTCATAACCTTGAGCTCTATCACAGACCCGACGGGAAGATGATCCCATTGCCCTGGGACGTCGATCATGGATTCTATTATTCGGTGCGGTCAAAACTGACCGGCGCCGGCGGCTCCAATTTAGCTCGTATTATCAACCTCAAATACAATCAGCGGATCTTCCACAAACATTTGTTGGACATGGTGGAAACGACCTATAACACCGACTACCTCGGTTCCTGGGCGAAGCACTACGAAGAAGTGACGCAACACGAGAATGTTGGGACGTTTTTCACGAATTATGTTGATGGTCGTGCCTCTTACGTACTGGACCGTCTGCCCGCCAAGATTCCATTCGAGATCACGACGAATGACGCCGCGCCGCTGACCGTCGATGATGCCCAAGTAGTGATCGAAGGCAAAGGCTGGATCGACGTTCATGAAATTCGCGAAAAGGATTCTGATGAGGTTCTCCCCACCAAATGGCTGGATGATGAACTGTGGCAGGTCACCGTTCCACTTCGTGGAGGAGAGAACCCCGTTGAATTGGTTGCCACGAACCTTCGAGCAGAAGAGGTCGGAACAGCCTCGATCAACGTAACAAGCACCCTGGTTGATCGACCCTTGCAGGATCATCTCCGTATCGTCGAGGTGATGTATAACCCGCCGGCCGTTTCCGCGAGCGAAGCCGCTGTGAACCCCAACTTTGACAAGGATGATTTTGAGTTTATTGAGCTGCTCAATACCTCGGATACCGACATCCTGGATCTAAGTGGAGTTCAATTCAGTGAAGGTCCAGCCTCTCCTTTCACCTTTGAAGGAGTTTCGGTCTTGGCACCGGGAGGTCGCCTTGTGCTCGTGAATAACCCCGTAGCATTCAATACTCGATATCCTGGTGTTCCTATCGGCGGAATTTACGAGGGCAATTTGCGGAACAGCGGCGAGCGACTACGCCTCCAGCTGGACGACGGCTCCACGATCGTGGATTTCGAATATGGCGACAATCTGCCCTGGTCGACGGCCGCGGATGGACAAGGCTCGAGCCTTGTCTTGAAGAATCCTTCCACAACCTCGGTTGATGCACTCGGACTCGCGGAAAGCTGGGCGGCCAGTGCGATCTCGGGCGGAACGCCGGGAACTGAAGGTGGCGTTCTCGGAGACACAACGGGAGATGGTGTCGTTGATGCGGCAGATATCGACTACGTCTGTCAATCGCCCGGCGACCAGGCGAATGATCTCAACCGAGATGGTGTGGTCGATACACTCGATGTTGAATTCCTCGTTACCGAAATCCTCGGTACGACAGCCGGAGATGCAAATCTCGATGGCGCCTTTGATTCGACCGACTTCGTAACCGTGTTCGTGGCTGGTGAGTACGAGGACGGTATCGCCAAGAATTCGGGATGGGCATCGGGTGACTGGAACTGTGACCAGGAGTTTACTTCTGCTGATCTGGTAACCGCCCTGATGGCTGGTAGCTATACGGACGGCGCGCCGCTAGTCTCTCGCGAAATAATGCCGGGACACGATCGTTGGGATTCCCTTTGGCAGGTCAGCGAGAAACACGACGGGCAGCAGGAAGTTCCGTGGCGAGAGACGATCACACGAGATAACGCCCAAAATCAGCTTCACTTGCGAGACCTCGTATTCGACGATTTCGAACAGGATTCATTCTTCAACGAGGCAGATCACGGCGCCCATGTTGAAGATGAGGATTGGTTGACAGAATTGTCCATCACTGAGTTAGCTCGCCACGAAGAACGGTCACTGCGTGGCCTGTAAGC
>Ga0163179_10002056_pt1 | contig 14110 bp, 13 predicted proteins | sample AtlANTMetagenome_FD_109643 | JGI IMG/M metagenome (GOLD analysis project Ga0163179, IMG submission 109643) | Marine eukaryotic phytoplankton communities from the Atlantic Ocean - Atlantic ANT 2 Metagenome | ecosystem: Environmental > Aquatic > Marine > Oceanic | place: North Atlantic Ocean...
CAAGTAGATATTGAGGAAGTCTTAAATACGGGTCTTTTTGATTTTGAGCGTGCACAACAGGCACCCGGTTGGTTAAAGGAAATGAGAGGAGAGCATGTACCTGAAACAGAAGAGTATGGTATTGGCAGTTTCAGCTTTATTGCAAGACTACCCTTTCATCCTGAAAGATTTCATCGCTTTCTTCATAGTACAAAACAATATGGGAAATTGATTCGATCTAAAGGAATCTTTTGGCTGGCATCACGGCACAAATATGCTGGACAGTGGAGCCAAGCAGGTGGAATTGCCCGATATGGATTTGCAGGAATGTTCTGGAGCTCAGTTCCTGCTAATAGTTGGCCTACGGACGAAGAATCTATTGATAACATAAGAGATCAATGGGAAGAGCCATTTGGTGACAAGCGTCAAGAGCTAGTTTTTATTGGACAAAGTTTAGATAAAGAGGCTATGTTAGAAGATCTTAATAAATGCCTTTTATCTGAAGATGAACTTTTAAAAGGAGAATCATATTGGGAAACACTAGATGACCCTTTTCCAGTATGGAAGTAAATTAGTAACCTACTTCCGAAATGATGAATCTACATTCCCCTTAAAACAATTGATTATAAAGGGATAACTATCGGTTACATAATATCCATATTGGTTCTCATAAGTCATGCCATTACACTCATCTAGATCTCCGGCATCGGTCCATTCCCAATCTTCTTCATAGATACCAGAATATTCTCCACCAGGATTACTATCAGTCTGAGTACCCCGAATCCCTTCTTTTAAAGTGTATCCAGATAATGCTTTTCGATATGTTCCTGTTGTTGGATCTAGAATATAAGAACCATAGATAGGAAATCCATCAGCAGCAAATCCTATAACAGGTGAGCCAGCACCACTTGGATTATCATCAAACATTGCATTAGGATTCCCATGATAGTGATAAGTACCATCAGGTTGTACATGAGCGTTGTGAATATCTGCTCCAAATTTAGTGGAATACTCCAAAGGTACTAATCGCCATTGAGCACTTTGCGGACACCCAGCTTCAGTATTCCCATCAGCATCAGCTCTTGGCTCAGAGGGATAGTAACAACCGCCACTTTTTACATCTGCCACCACTCCATTAAGCATTACAGCATCCCAAGTTTGTCCACTAATAGGAGTATTTTGTGAAGCTTGTTGCGGAGATCTGCTGATTACAAATACCCTATCCTTTTCTGCAGCATCAGTTCTAAAATTTGCAGATGAATCATTAAAATCATGATTAGGTATGTTGTCACTCAAAAGATTGCAATAACTATCAAAAGCTTCAATATCGACATAGCCTTCAAAATCAATAACTCTTGTTAAATCTCTGACATTTGAAGCATAATTTTCAACATAATCAGCGCAATCTGAGCTTCTGTTTGAAAAAATATTATTTGTTATATCTATTCGTGTAGTTACACCAACTACATCAACTGTTGCAGATCCCGAAATTGCAGATGCTCCAGAGCATGTCAAAATAAAAGAATTTATTCCTGAATTAATAATTGTAACTTGCTCATTCCCTGAAATTGATTTTTCTCCAGACCAACTTCCAGAAGCAATGCATGAATCAGCATTAGACGATGTCCAATTAAGAGTAATGGATTGTCCAACTTCTACTTCAGGATTGTTTGCTGAAAGTGAAACAGATATAGATGAAATAGGATCTGGATCAGAGTTTCCACCTCCACCTCCGCAGCTTACGAGAAGAAAAAGTGAAGATGAGAATATTAGTATTCTATTTTTCATGAATATTAAAATTTTATCATGATGAAAACTTGTTACTTCTTGGTATGATAAATAAATGAAAATAAATTCCCAACATCAAATACTCTTTTTATTTACAATTTGCTTATTGTCGCTGGGAATACAGAGTGAATCTTTTGAGAGTGAAGTATCTCTTTTAGTTCATAAAACCCCAACTTGTGGATGTTGCAAGATGTGGATTAAGCATTTGGAAGGAAATGGATTCACTACTTCAGTAGAAGATCACAGCAACCTTCAAGAAATTAAAGAGAAATATGATATCAAGCCAGAATATAGATCTTGCCATACAGGTGTTTCAAAAGATGGTTATATTTTCGAAGGTCACATTCCTAGCAAATATATAACTCAATTTCTCTCAGAAGAGCATCCAAATGCAATTGGTTTATCTGTTCCTGGAATGCCACTCGGTTCACCGGGAATGGAGGTTGAAGGAATGTTCACGCCTTATGATGTTCTTATCCTTTTTAAAGATGGAACAAGTAAAGTTTATGCCAAGGTCAGAAAATAAACTAAATTAAATTGGAGAAATTATGAAAGGTTATTGGGTCGTTGCTGTTCAGGATGTAATTAAACCAGATACATGGGAGCAAGTATTATCGTCATGGGGAAATTATGTAGAACAATCTAATGGTGTTGTAAATCCTATTTCATTTGGTCCGCCTAAGGCAGTTTATGAATCAGGGATTGAAAAAACAACTGCTGTAATTGAGTTCCCATCACTTGATCAGGCAGTTCATGCAAGAACTGAGGATCCAGATTATTATCAAGGAGTAATTGAAGCTGACGGTACTCCTGTTGAGAATAAAGTAATTAGGGACTTCAGAATTATTGAAGTAGAGGATGGTTGGATGAAGCCAGGTCATGGATATTGGCTTGTTTGGGTAAGAGAGTTTAAAGATAAAGACAGCTGGCTAGAAAAAGTAATGCCAGCTTGGCAGGAATATGTTGCTTCAGGTGCTTGTAAAGTTCATCATCTTAAGCCACCTCATATGGCTGTAGAGGATGGAAGAATGCTTCCTTTTGCTTTGTGTGAATTTCCTTCTTTACAAGATGCTATTAATGCGAGAAACAGCGATGAATATAACAAAGATGTTCTTGGTGCAGCCGGAAAACCTGTTGAAGAAATGGCAATTAGAGATTTCAGGATTATTGAAGGGTAAATGGTGGGCCCGGGAGGACTCGAACCTCCGACCAATGGATTATGAGTCCACTGCTCTAACCAACTGAGCTACAGGCCCTATAGAATTAGGCTGATAATTATAAAGGTAAAATTAATTAAATGCCTTAATTAATTATTTCTTACAGTAAGCCTCATAGTTTTTAGCATAATTCGCTGCTAACTCTGCTAAAGCCATTGCATCTAAATAATGCTTATCTGCTTTTTCTTGGTGGCCCATCTTTTCATGTTTTTCACCTTCTTTCATGGATTCACCAGCAAAATATAAGAAAGTGCCCGATGCTTCACTAACCTTTTTGCAATCTTCAGGTTTCCATCTTCCCCACCTTTCCATCTCTTTTTTCATATGGGCTTCTTTCTTCTTCATCATTTCCATTCTTTTCATCTCTTTAGGTGACTTGCCTTCTTTTTTGCCATGGTCATCTGCAAGAATCATCAGTGGAACTGATAAAAAAACTAATAGTGATATTTTCTTTAACATATACCTCTCCGAAAAATATTAGATATAGTTTAGACTAAAAATAATAAAGGTAGTTCAAAAAACTTTTTTTAATCGTCTAAAAAGCTTCTTAAATGACTGGATCTCGCTGGGTGCCTAAGCTTTCTTAATGCTTTTGCTTCAATCTGCCTAATTCTTTCCCTAGTAACATCAAACTGCTTACCAACTTCTTCGAGAGTGTGATCAGTATTCATTCCTATACCAAATCTCATTCTAAGAACTTTAGCTTCCCTTGCAGTTAAAGATGATAAAACATCATCAGTAGCAAAATGAAGGCTCTCATCAGTTGCGTTTTCAAGAGGAGATTCGATAACAGTATCCTCTATAAAATCTCCTAGGTTTGAATCCTCATCATCTCCAATTGGTGTTTCCATTGAAATAGGTTCTTTTGCGATCTTAAGTACTTTTCTTACTTTATCCTCTGGCATATCAAGCTCTTTACTTAGCTCATCGGGTGTTGGCTCTCTTCCCATATCTTGCATCATCTGTCTTGAAACCCTATTTAATTTATTGATAGTTTCTATCATATGAACAGGTATTCTTATAGTTCTTGCTTGGTCAGCAATAGATCTTGTTATTGCTTGTCTTATCCACCAAGTTGCATAAGTACTAAACTTGTAGCCTCTTCTGTATTCAAATTTATCAACGGCTTTCATTAAACCAATATTTCCTTCTTGGATAAGATCTAAAAACTGTAATCCTCTATTGGTGTATTTTTTAGCAATAGAAATTACAAGTCTTAAGTTAGCTTCAACCATGTCTTTTTTTGCACGCCTCATCTTTGTTTCACCCATGGACATACTTCTATTGATCTCTTTGACTTCTTTTGAAGAAAGCCCTACTTTCTCTTCAAGAGCTTTGATTTCTTTTTGGGAAATCATCACATCTTGTTTGACTTTTTCTAGTAAGTCTTTTTTATATTTCTTGTTTTTAATAAATGACGGCATTATTGTCATTTTTATAAAATTATCTTTAAAAGCTTCTATGAAGTCTTTTCTTGGAACTCTTGCATTCTTCACACACAATGTTTGAATAATTCTTTCATGACTTCTTATTGTTTCAAGATCATGTCTTGCAATAATACAAATTTCTTCAAACATTCTTGGACTAAATTTTAAGAACTTGAAAATATTTCCAAGTTTTTCAAATTCGTCCTGAGTCTTTTTATTACTTCGACCATTTTTATCCAAAACTTTCATTGTTTTGTTGTATTGTCTTTTTAAAGAAGTCATTCTTCTTTGAACTTCTTTGAAATCTAAACCGCCTTCTTTCTCATCATCATCTTTTTTATTTGCAAGCTGTTTTGCTTTTTCAGTTCCAGGTCCAGCTGAAGGAACTTCTTCCATCTCCTCTAAGAATCCAGTTAAAAGATCAGTGAGTTTTTTTTCTTCATCTTTAACAAGCTGAAAGTAAGATAGGACGTATTCAACAGTTCTTGGATATTGAGCACTTGCAAGAAGAAGATCTCTCATCCCCTCTTCAATTCTTTTAGCGATCTCTATTTCACCTTCACGAGTAAGCAAATCTACAGTACCCATTTCTCTCATGTACATTCTTACTGGGTCAGTTGTTCTTCCTGTTTCATTTTCAACAGCTGCTAGAGCTTCAGCAGCTTGTTCAAGTGCTATATCGTCAGTATTTTCTGACTCTCGAAGCATGAGAGTATCTAAATCAGGAGCTTTTTCATGAACTTGTAGACCAAGATCATTAATCATTCCAATAATTTCTTCCACTTGATCAGGGTCTGAAATATCATCAGGGAGATGATCGTTTACATCATCATAAGTAAGGAATCCTTGCTCTCTTCCTTTTTCGATGAGTTCGGCTATTTTTGAGCCTTCTTTTTTTGAAAATTTATCCACTTATCCTCTACTAATCCTGAAAAACTTCTCTTTATCTAGTGACAAATTACTTATTTTCAATCTTTTTTTAACGACAGATTTTTTAATAGTATTTTGTCCTCATTATCGATTTCTGATTTCTTGAGAATGAGTTGTTGAAGCTCTCTTCTCTCAGTTTCAGAAATTGACCCGGTATTATACTTGGTTTTTAGGGATTCCTCTCTATCTTCTTCATCTTTAAGCAATGAGTTCATACAATCAAAAAACATTTTTCTTGCATCTTCTTGATCAATCTTAATTTCAGAAACCATTGCCTGACTGAAGAGTTCTTTTAGTGTTTTTGATTTAATGCGCTCAATTAGCTTTGAGACAAGAGTATCTGATTCAGCGTCTACAACCTCTCTTAACTCTTTCAAAAAGTTGATTGATGAGTCTTCCTTAATCTCATCAAAAATTGGATCTTGAACAAGAGATCTATCAGTGAGAACAGAATGAATAATTAAATAAATTGAAGCAATCTGTTTTGTATTTCCCTTTTGGTCTACCTTTATTTCCTCTGATGATGGTCTAGGTTTTGGCTGATTAGGTTTTGATATAAGTTTTTCAATTGGTATCTCACATATTTTGCTTGTTTCAGAAATAAATGCCTCTCTTAGTGGAATATTATTAATGGTTCTTATCAATTCAGATGCATAGCTAGCTATTCTTGATCTTCCTTCAAGAGAGTTAACATCATCTACCTTTTTAACCTTTGAAAAGAAAAATTCTGAAAGTGATTGGCCATTATTTATAAGCTCAATAAAACCTTTTTCTCCATGCTTATTAACATAACTATCTGGGTCATCGCCTGCTTCAAAGAAAACAAATTTGATTCTTGTATCTTCGCGGATAATTGGAAGTACATTCTGCAGTGCTTTCCATGCAGCTTTTTCTCCAGCAAGATCTCCATCAAAGGCAAAGAAAATATTATTTGAATAACGCATTAACTTTGAAAGATGGTTTGATGTAACTGCAGTTCCCAAAGTTGCAACTGCATTCTTAATTCCTTTTTCATGAAGTGCAATAACGTCCATATATCCCTCAACAACTATTATTGAATCAATTTTCTTTGTTTCTTTGCGAGCTTCATAAAGTCCATAAAGCTCATTTGATTTATTGAAGAGCTTAGTTTCTGGAGAGTTTAAATATTTTGGTTCGTCATCGGGATCTATCACCCTCCCACCAAAGGCAATGTTCTGTCCTTTTATATTTCTGATAGGAAAGATAACTCTTTTTCTAAACCTGTCATAATTCTTTTTATTTTTCTCAAGGAAAAGTCCTGATGAAGTCATGACCTTTTGTTCAAATTTTTTTTCAAATAATGAGTAAAGGCTATCCCACGAGTCATCAGAAAAACCAAGTTGGAACTTCTTGGCTGTTATGCCAGATATATTTCGAGACTTTAAATAATTAATTGCTTTTTTGCTTTCTTTTAACTTTGCTTCAAATACTTTTACTGCTTCATCTAATATTGAGAAGTCGTTCTCATCTTGAATCTCGGTTTTTTCATATGGAATCTCTAAGCCCAAAGAAGAAGCTAATGTTTCTACTGCATCAGTGAAATCAAGATTCTCATATTCTCTTAGGAAGTTAATTGAATTTCCTGAAGCCTGACAAACGAAACAATAGTAAAACTGCTTATCCTGATTTACAGCCATTGATGGATCATGATCATCATGAAATGGGCAAATACCCCAATAGTTAGAGCCTTTTTTGTTCAATGGAAGCCTTCTACCAATCACATCAACGATATCTGTTTGGTCTAAGACTTGATCAATGAAACTTTTAGGAATGCTCATTGTTTAACCAGCTATCTAAGATTATCTTTGCGGCAATATCATCTATCATTTCAGAATCTTCGTCTAATTGACGGGCTTCAAAGGATGTTAATCTTTCATCAAAGAATTCAATCTCAATATCTATTTTTGATCTGAGTTTTTTTCCAAATTTCTCTACTTTTTTCATAAAATCGCTTCTAGTTCCATCCATATTTAGTGGTTTACCAATAATGATCCTACTAGGCTCCCACTCCATAATCTTTTCTTTTAACTCATCCAAATTAAATCCAGTCTTTGTTTTTTTTATAATAGAAATTGGTGATGAAGTCATTGTTTCGGTGTTGCCTACCGCAAGACCAATTTTCTTTTCTCCATAATCAATAGCAATAACTACCATTACTTATGAACCAAATTTCCAAATTCTATCTACTTGTAAGACTTCATACTCACTAATCATTTCATCTGAGAAAGGTTCAAATGGTGATGCCAGTTTTACAATTTCTTGAGCTATTTTATCAATTTCTATGCTACCTGATGAATCAATTATTTTAGTTTCAATTAAATTGCCAAGTGAATCAATGCTAACAACTAGTCTAAGCTGGGTTAAGTCTAATTGTGGATACTCCTTTTTAAGAACACTATGGCCTACTCTCTCAATTTTTCTTTGCCATGCATTTAAATACTTTGACTCTATTGTATTTTGATCTGAGTTTGCATCCAACATTTTTACTTTAAGAGTATTTTGTTTTATCTGATCATCGATTAATTCAGATGACTTTGCACTATTCCCATTTATTTGATTATTTTTTTGTGGCAGAAAATCTGGATCTTGATCTATGTCTGCATTTGCAAGCTTTATATTAACTACTGGCGATGAATCAAAAAGTGGCTGCTTATAAATAAAAACGAAAGAGACGCCAAATATTAGAAAAATATGGATTAATGTCGATAAAAGAAATGATTTCTTAAGATTAACTCTGTTCTTAATGTTTTTGTTATAAAGAATGGGATGGCTCATAGGGAATCAAAGATTTTTGTTATAGGATTTTCTCCGGTTTGATTGAAGATTTCTACTGCGCAGGTAGGGCTGGTTATGTTTATTTCAGTTAGTTTGTCATCAATTAGATCGATACCAGCGAAAAGTATATTCTCACTTTTCAATCTGGCTCCAACTTTTTCCGCAATTTCTCTTTGGGTAGAAGTAATTTTCTTTGCAACGCCCTTCCCTCCTTTAGCTAAATTTCCCAGGAATGATCCATCCTTTGGTATTCTGGCTAAACAATAGTCAAATGGTTTTCCATCTATTACAAGAATCCTAAAGTCTCCTTCATTGATCTTTGGAAGAAACTTTTGACCAATAATTTGTGTTTTAGAATCTTCTGTAAGGTCTATTATTTTTCCAAGGCTTTTTGAATCATTAATAGAAGCCTTGTGAATATTATCACCGCCCATTCCATTGAGAGGTTTTATAACAATCTCTTCATGAATTTTTAAGAATTCTTCTATTTTTGTTGAATCTGCTGAAATAATCGTAGGGGGCATAAGATCGCTAAATTCCATAGCAAACACTTTTTCGTTAAAGATTTTTATAGCATTTGGATTGTTAATTATATTGGCTCCATTCAGCGATGCTATATTTAGTAGATGCAAACAATTCATGTAGTCTTGATCAACAGGTGGATCCTTTCGCATAAAGCAAAATGTAAAATTTGCTAAATCAATTACATTTTTCTTTGTAATCTCCAGAATGTCATTATTTTTATTAATTTGTGAGCATTGTGATGATAATCTCTCCTTTAGCGTAAGATCACTCATCTCACACTGAAAAACCTCAAAATCTCTCTTTAATGCCTCTTTCATCATAAATATAGAAGTATCTTTTTCTTGTTTTAGAGAATCAAAGGAGTCTGTTATGAATAAAATTGAATTTCCCATCAGTCTATAATAAACCAAGATTACTTTTAATCACTGATAGCGCCGTTATAGGAGCGGTTTCAGCTCTTAAAATATTTTTACCAAGAGAAATATTGTGGCTAGCTCTAGCATTGAGTAATTCTTTCTCTCTTTTGCTAAATCCAGATTCAGGCCCTGTGATTAAAGAAATGTTGTCTTTGATGGTCTTGATGGACTGGAAATCATTAGCAGCATCCAGATCAAAAAAAATACTAAAGCTATCATGTTCAATTGCTGATGATAGATCTTCATATATTTGAAAATCAGGAACTATATTTGATCCATTTTGTTCGCACGCATGAATAATGATTGATAAAGCTTTTTCATTAATTTTTGATAAGTCTTTCTTTTTGATGCTTTGATCAATGTTGTCTGGTCTGAATAAAGAGATATTGCTTACGCCGATTTCTGTTACTTTTTGGACTGCAAAAAAAAGGTTTTCTTTTTTTATATAAGGCATCAAAACTTTTAAATTGATCCTTTCTGGTTGCTGAAATTCAGTATCGCCAATTGGCTCCAATACTATCTCTTTTTTCTCAAGCGATACTATCTTACAAATAGATGAATTTCCCTTTCCATCAAATACATCTACCTGAGACCCCTCAGAAAGCCTAAGGACCTTTTTTAAATGATTAATTTTAGATTTATTATCAATAGAAATTTTATCTGTTTGATTAAATTCTTTGTAATATACTCTATGGAACTTCATTAAATAATTATAAATTGTTCTCAAACATTAATGCATAAGAAAAAAGTAATCCTTATCCGTCATGGGGAAGCTGCTTCAACATGGGATGGAGATGACAGAGATCCTGGCTTAAGCAAAAAAGGCGTTGAGCAAGCTAAATCGATTAATGATTTTACAAAAAGTATTTTTTCAAAAAGGTATGACTTCATCTCAAGTCCAAAAAAAAGAGCCATAGAAACTCTAAATTATGCCTCTGAGGATATTGATGTTAATTTTGACATAAACGAGGGCTTTGTTGAGATACCTGCAGAGGATATTGATTCAAATATCAGATTTGAGTGGCTTAAGGATATTAGTACAAGGAAAATAGAAACACTTCCCGATGATATTAAAAATTGGCGGGAAAGAATTATTACAGAGACTCTTAGTCTTAAAAATAATTCCATAATTTTTTGTCACTTCATGGTCATAAATGTTCTTGTTGGTTATGCAATTAAAAAAGATAGGTTGTTACATTTTTATCCGGACAACGCATCAATAACTGAAATTGAAGTAGAAAATGAGAAAATCTCAGTGATCTCAATGAAGGATGTTGAAAAAACTATCATAAATGTATGAAGTGGTATTGATCATTTTTTAATCAATTGTAAACTACAAGATCAATCAATAATTTTTTTACATTTGAAAGAAAATAAGAAAGTTTTAGTAAGCAAAAACAAAAGTCTTAATGAGGATGTAAAAAAAGCCCTAAAACTATATTTTAAAAGTTTAGACTCGCAGGAGCCTAGAGATGTTTATGACTTAGTTATGCGCGAAGTTGAAACTCCATTATTTAATTTTATTCTGCAGCATACAAACAATAATCAATCCAAAGCGGCAAAGATTCTTGGTATTAATAGAGGTACTTTTAGAACAAAACTAAAAAAATATGGGATTATAAAGTGAAAAATATTTTGCCAAAGTCGGCATTGATAAGCCTTTCTGATAAAACTAATTTAGATCTTTTGGTGTCATTTCTTTTAGAAAGAAACGTAGAGATTATTTCTACTGGGGGAACATATAAAGCAATCAAAAAAATTACCAATAATGTAATGGAGGTTTCAGAATACACAGGACATAAAGAAATGATGGGTGGAAGAGTTAAAACACTTCATCCAAAAATACATGCTGGTATATTGGCTCGTCGTGGAGAAGATACAGACATATTAAAATCAATGGATTATAAAGAAATTGATATCGTGGTCGTTAACTTATATCCCTTCGAGGAAACAATAAATTCAGGATGTTCATTTGAAGAAGCAATTGAGCAAATTGATATCGGTGGTCCAACAATGATCAGGGCGGCCGCAAAAAACTTCAAAGATGTTTTAGTTTTATCTGATCCTAGCGACTATGAAGAAATGATAAGTGAGTGGAACTCAAAGAATGGTATTAGTTATGAATTCAGAAAAAAACAGGCAACAAAAGTTTTTAAAAAAATGAGCCGATACAACAGAGCAATTCATCAATATATGGACTCAGAAAATGACGAAAATGTAGTTATAGATTTATCCAATCCAAAAGTTTTAAGATATGGAGAAAATCCCCATCAAAAAGCAAAACTGTATTTAAACGAATCTTCTCGAAAAAAGAATATAGGTAATGCGGAGGTAATTCAGGGAAAAGAGCTCTCATATAATAATATTGCGGATTCAGATGCTGCGTGGGAATGTCTAAAACAATTTCAGAAGCCTGCATGCGTGATTGTAAAGCATGCTAATCCATGTGGAGTGAGTGAGTCTGAAGATATTGAAACAGCCTATAGAAAAGCTTTTCAAACTGATCCAACTTCAGCTTTTGGTGGAATAATTGCAATTAATAGAAAGCTTGAATCAAGCTTGGCAGAAGAAATACTAGAAAATCAATTCGTTGAAGTACTAATTGCACCCAAATTTGATATGGATGCTCTCAATGTATTAATGAAAAAAGAAAATATAAGAGTTCTAAGATGTGATCTTGATGGAGACGCAGTTGGTAGCCAGTTTAAGGTTGTTTCAGGTGGTGTCCTTGTGCAAGACGAAGACACAAAAATTATTTCTATAGATGATCTAAAAGTGGTTTCTGATCTAAAACCTTCTGAGGGGCAATTAGATGATTTTATGTTTGCTTGTAAGGTAGCTAAATTTGTAAAGTCAAACGCTATTGTATTTGCAAAAGATGGGCAAACGATTGGTATTGGAGCAGGTCAAATGAGCAGAGTTGTTAGTGCTGAAATTGCAAGCTTAAAAGCTGAAGAAGAAGGCTTGAAAGTTGAAGGATCATGCATGGCATCAGATGCATTTTTTCCTTTCAGAGATGGTATTGATAAAGCAGCGAGTAGTGGGATCAAATCAATAATTCAACCCGGAGGGTCTGTAAGAGATCAAGAAGTTATAGATGCTGCAAACGAGCATAAAATGGTCATGGTATTTACTGGTGTAAGACATTTTAGACATTAACAAATGAAAATCTTGGTAATTGGTTCAGGAGGAAGAGAGCATGCTTTAGCATGGAAGTGCTCTACTGATTCGTTTGTTGAAAAAGTCTATGTAGCTCCGGGAAATGCGGGAACTTTTCTTGAAGAAAAAATAGAGAATATTTCTTTAGATATAACTAACAATGAGGATGTCTCTGACTTTTGTATTTCAAATAATATTGAACTTGTGATTATCGGTCCTGAAGACCCTTTGGTTAACGGTTTGGTTGACTTTCTTGAGTTTAAAAATATAAAAGTGTTTGGGCCAAGAGAAGGAGCTGCTCAGCTCGAGGGATCAAAAACCTTCGCAAAGGACTTTTTTATAAAATATGGCATACCAACAGCAAATTATAAGTCTTTTGATAATCATCATGATGCCCTAAAGCATCTCGACAAGATTGATTTCCCTTCGGTTGTAAAAGCTGATGGCCTTGCTGCTGGAAAGGGAGTTATTATTTGTGAAAATCGAGAGGCTGCAGAAAAAGCTCTTGAAGATATATTTGAATCGAATGCCTTTGGGGATGCTGGAAATAGAGTAGTAGTCGAAGACTTTTTAAATGGAGAGGAAGCAAGCTTTATTGCTGTTGTAAGTGATGATCAAATTATTCCTCTTGCAACAAGCCAAGATCATAAAGCTGTAGGAGATGGCGATGTTGGATTAAACACTGGAGGTATGGGTGCATACTCCCCTGCTCCAATTGTCACAGATGAGATTCACAAAAGAGTTATCGATGAGGTTATGCTTCCAACAATGAATGGATTAAGGGCTGAAGGATTTCCATATCTTGGTTTTTTATATGCTGGCCTGATGATTGAAGGTAATGAAATAAAAGTTTTAGAATTTAATTGTAGGTTTGGTGATCCAGAAACACAGCCAATTATGCTTAGGTTAGAATCTAGCCTTACGAATTTATGTCTTGATGCAATTAATAAAAAACTTGATACTCATCAGATTGAATGGTCATCAATGCACTCTTGTGGTGTAGTTTTAGCATCATCAGGTTACCCAGAAGGTTATGAAACAAATATGGAAATAAATATAAAAAACGACTTCAGTGAAAATGAGAAATTATTCCATGCAGGTACAAAGTTTATAGATAATAAGATTCTCTCATCGGGTGGAAGAGTTTTTTGCATGACGGCTTTAGGTGAAACCTTAGAAATTGCTATAGATAATGCGTATAATGCAATCCCTAAAATTAACTTTGAAGGTATGTTCTTCAGAAGTGATATTGGGAAAAAAGGATTGAAGGATGATTAATAAATTTGTAAATGAACTAGACATAGCTCTGAAGACACTTTCTTATAAAAAAAGTGGAACTGATAGGGACTATCCTGCAGATAAAGAATCAAATGACGTAAATCTATCAGAATCTGAGAAAAAACTTTCAGAAGCTCTAATGAGAGTTAATTTAGCGGGCGAAGTTGCTGCTCAAGCACTTTACAGAGGTCAAGCAATGGTCTGCAGAGATCCAGAAATAAAAGAACACTTAATACATGCTGGAGATGAAGAAACTGATCATTTAATTTGGTGTAAGAAAAGATTAGATGAGCTTGATGGAAAGCCTTCGGTTTTAAATCCTATTTGGTATGCAGGCTCATTTGCAATTGGAGCAATTTTCGGATCTTTAGGGGAAAAAACTAGTTTAGGTTTTGTTGAAGAAACTGAGAAACAGGTAGTGAAACATCTCCAAAGACATTTAGATAAAATATCTGAGAATGATAAAGAAACAATCGAAATATTAAAGACTATGCAAGAAGATGAAGACTTACATGCAGGTCAAGCTAATGAATCTGGGGCCGAAGAGTTACAGAGCCCCACAAAAAAGATCATGGAATTTACAGCTAAAGTTATG
>Ga0163179_10002057_pt1 | contig 14107 bp, 5 predicted proteins | sample AtlANTMetagenome_FD_109643 | JGI IMG/M metagenome (GOLD analysis project Ga0163179, IMG submission 109643) | Marine eukaryotic phytoplankton communities from the Atlantic Ocean - Atlantic ANT 2 Metagenome | ecosystem: Environmental > Aquatic > Marine > Oceanic | place: North Atlantic Ocean...
GGTGAAGATAAGATGAATAGTAGTTCTTGGATACTGCATGGATATTTTGAACGTCAAAGAAAACTTCTGGGTATATAATTTCCTATTTCTTGACTAACTAAATAAGATATAGTAATAATTTTAAGTAGTCATAATCTCATGCCTCTGAATAAATTAGATAATTTTATTAAGAATACTGAAGGTCGTATTCTTTATGTTAGTCCAAGCGATTTAGACTCAACAGATAGTATTAGTAATCAAGGTAATTCACTTGCTCAACCCTTTAAAACTCTTCAGAGGGCAATCATTGAATCTGCTAGATTTTCTTATCTAAAAGGTAATAGTAATGATTCTGTAGAAAAAACTACAATTCTTTTGATGCCTGGTGAGCATATTGTTGATAATAGACCTGGATTTGCAATTAAGAATGTTGGTGGATTAGCGAAAGTAGTATCTCCTGGTGGTGGAGAAAGTGCTGCTAGTGATACATTAGGACTTACTTTAGATTCAAATTTTGATTTAACTCAAGAAGATAATATACTTTATAAATTCAATAGTGTTAATGGTGGAGTTGTTGTACCTAGAGGTACATCTATCGTTGGACTAGATTTAAGAAAAACTAAGATAAGACCAAAATATGTTCCTAATCCCACAGATACTGGTGTTCCATATTCTGCTATTTTCAGAATAACTGGTGGTTGTTATTTCTGGCAGTTTTCTATATTTGATGGAAATGAGAATCAATTAGTATATACTGATCATCAAAGTTTTGCAGAAATTAACAGAGTAAGACCGTTATTTTCACACCATAAATTAACAGTGTTTGAATATGCTGATGGTGTTAATAATGTCACTGATTATCAGTTGACTGATCTTGATATGTATTATAGTAAATTATCTAATGCATATGGTATACCATCTGGTAGAGATATTGATAGTAAATATCCTGCAGATCCAAATGGCTTTGAAAAGCAAAGAATGGAATGGGAGATTGTTGGTGCATTTGCTGCAGACTCCATAGAAATTAATACTATTGAATCTGGTGAAGGTGGAACTCCTAGTTCTATCGTTACAGTCACTACTGTACAAAATCATAATTTAACAGCAGGAACACCAATTAAAATTGAGAATGTTGGTGAAAATGAATATAATATTTCTACAAAAGTTCAAAGTGTTTCTATAGACAATCCTAAAGTATTTACATATTTACTTCCAGATTTTTCTAAATCATTAAAAACTCCAGCATCAACAACTAGTGGTGGTGGAAAAGCAAAGGTAACTATTGAAACTGATACGGTATCAGGTGCATCACCATATATCTTTAACTGTTCTCTACGTTCAGTTTTTGGTATGAATGGAATGTGGGCTGATGGTAGTAAAGCATCTGGTTTCAAATCAATGGTTGTTGCCCAGTTTACGGGTATATCTCTACAAAAAGATGATCGTGCATTTGCAAAATATAGTGCTTCTTCAAGAAAATATCTTACACTTGATGCATCAAAAGTTGTTGGAGCAACTCTCTCTAGGAAATCATCTTCAACTAATTCAGAAACAGTTTATCATTTAGATTCTGGAGCAGTCTATAGGCAAGGATGGGAAACTACTCATATTAAAATTACCAATGATGCTATTCTTCAGATAGTTTCTGTGTTTGCGATTGGATACAATACACATTTCACTGCAGAAAGTGGTGGTGATGCATCTATTACAAACTCTAACTCTAACTTTGGACAATTATCGTTAGTTTCTAAAGGATTTAAGAAGGAAGCATTCACAAAAGATGATAGAGCATTTATAACCAGTATAATTGCACCAAAAACAATCACTACTGATGAAGAAAATCTTGATTGGATATCTTTAGATGTTGGTGTAACTACTTCTGTTGCTAATAATAAGAGATTGTATCTCTTTGGATACAAAGATTCTGATATTGTTCCACCTATTATTACACAGGGATATAGAGTAGGTGCAAAAGTTGAAGATAAGTTATATGTAGATTTTAGTGCTGTTTCTGGATATGGTGTAAGATCAGCAGAGATCTTAATGACTGATGATTCTAGTAGTCTTAAAGAATATCCAGTTATATCAGGACCAACAGCAAATGTATTTTCTATAAATGCTCATAGTATAGTAACAGGTGAGAAAGTTGTTGTTGTAAGTGATACTGGTGATTATCCAGAAAATATTAAAGGAGATACTGTTTATTATGCTATTGATGCTGGAAATAATAATGATATAAGATTAGCTTCTACTAAAACAGATGCAGATAATTATGATAACCTTGGTAGAGGTGATATTACTGTATATGGTGGAACTCAACTTAGAATTTTAAGTAGAATAACCGATAAAGTTGCTGGAGATCTAGGACATCCAGTACAATTTGATGATACTTCCACAGTTAAGCAGTGGTATATTAATACAAATAATAGTAGTGGTTCTGATGGAATATATAATGCTTTAAATTCAATTGGTGTTAAAACAGATTCTGGTTTAGATGCGTATACAGAAGCATCTTTTATAAAAAGAAAAGCAGACTCTAGAAGTTTAGATGATAAAATTTATAAAGTTAGAGTTGTAATTCCTAAAGAATTATCTAATTCTAAAGATCCAGAAAATGGATTTATTCTTCAAGAATCTAGTACCACTGGTGTTAGAACTGATAGTGATTTTGATCTTGCATCTATAACAGATACTGATTATTTGTATAATAGAAATGCGAGATTTATTACTACTTGTTCATTCTCATCTGGTTCTCCTAATTCTACAGTAAGTATTACTTCAGAATTACCACATAATTTGAATGTTGGAGATCAAATTATTATTAAAAATGTAACTGACTCAACCAATCCAGTTGGAACAGCTAGCAGTGGTTATAATGGAACTCATACTGTTAAGGCAGTTACTAATGATATGCAGTTCACATATGAAACTACTAAAACACTTGGATCTGTATTAACTAATGATATTAATATTAGAACTACTGATTTACCAAGATTTGAAAGAAATGATTTAAAATCAAACCTTTATGTTTATAGAAATGAAACAGTACAGAGATATATTGATGGACAACAAAGTGGAATCTACCATCTTTATGTTCTAGGTGCTGATATAGGTATTACAACAGAATTTACGAATCTAAAATATAGTCAGAATGTTGTTAATTTATATCCTCAATTAGACAGAGATAATATTAACGAAAACCCAGAGTCAGCAGAATCTTATGCATTAAGATCTCCTCTTGGAGAAGTCGCTACTAGTGATCTTAAAAAGAGTATTACAAAAACATCTGTTAATACTTTAATTACAAAGTTTAATAATAAGTTTATTATAGCAAATGAGAGTGATTTAAGTGTAGTCGCAGGTATAGCAACTCTTACATTCACAAGAGAGCACGGATTATCTGGTATTGCAACGTATGCTGCTATTGCAGGTGGTTCAGGGCATACAAATGGAACTTTCTATAATGTAAAATTCTTTAATGAAGTTGGATTATCAAGTTGGAATGGTGCTACTGCTACTGTTGGTATATCTGGTGGAGCAGTTGTTAGTGTAGATATTGAATCTCCTGGTTCTGGATATAGTCATGGTGATGTATTATATGCTGATACTGCTGTTATTGGTGGAAGTGCCGATGCTACAGTAACACTTAGATCTGATGGATTAACTGGATCTATTATATCTACTGGTGCTGGAGTTTTAGATAGGGGTGCTGCAATTCAGGTTACTGGTATTGGAACTACGACTGGTGGTTATTATAGAGTAGTTTCTGTTCCTTCTAAAAATCAAATTGCCATAGCAAAAACAGCAGGAGATCCAATCAGTATATCTGGACAATATGTGCTTCCTACTGGTACTGTTGGTATTACTACTACTGGTGCTGGTGGATATATGCTGTTACTGATATTACTACGGTTACACTTCCTTATGCTCATGGATTATCGGCTGGAGATAAATTTACTGCAAAAGATATTACTGGTGTTGAACCTCCAGCTGAGTATACAGTTACATCAAGAGTAGGTGTTAATACATTCACTGTTAATAAACCTAGACCTACATTTGGACCAGGTGTCGTCACATACTACATCATTCCACATGGTTTATCTGCTAATAATAATGCTTCTGATAGATCTGAAGTAGATGCTGCTGTAAGAGGAGTTAAGTTATATGATAATGAGGTATTTACCTTTGAAGGATTCCCTAGTCCAACAGATAATACTACGATTCAGATAAGTTCTCCTACTTTGGGTATTGGAACTGAAAAGAGATTGCCTCTAGGTTCTTATATTCAGATTGATAATGAAATAATGAGAATTTCCACTAATACATTAAGTGGTGCTGGAAATAATAGATTGACAGTATTACGTGGTGCATTAGGTACTGGAATAGACACTCATGATGCTGGATCTTTTGCTTATAAAATAAATCCATTATCTGTTGAGTTCCGTAGACCATCTATCCTACGTGCTTCTGGACATACATTTGAATATCTTGGATATGGTCCAGGTAACTATTCAACAGGTCTTCCACAGGTTCAAGATAGAACTTTAACTGAAAATGAAGAGTATCTATCACAATCACAGGAAAGAGATGGTGGTGCAGTAGTCTATACTGGTATGAACAGTAAAGGTGATTTCTATATTGGTAATCAGAAGAAATCTGCTCTAACTGGAGAAGAAACTACTTTTGATACACCTGTTCCAACAGTCACTGGTGAAGATCCTGCTAGATTAAGTGTAGTATTTGATGAAGTTACTATTAAGGAACGTCTTATAGTAGAAGGTGGAGATTCAAAACAAATTCTCTCAGAATTTGATGGTCCAGTTACATTTAATAATCAGATTTTTGCTAAAGATAAAGCTACTTTCAATAAACAAGTTAAAATTACTGATGAAACTCATTCGTCATCTCCAACTACTGGTGCTCTTGTAGTTAAAGGTGGAGTGGGTATTGCAGGAACAGTTAATATTGGTGCTGGTTCATCAATTTTCCTTCCTGATAATTCAGAGTTACTGTTGGGTAATGATCAAGAGTTGGAGATCTATCATGATGGTACAGCAAGTTTTATAAGAGATGTTGGTGATGGTGATCTTCATCTCCAAGGTTCTGAAGCAGTTGCAATCGAAGACACATCAGGTAATGATAGTGCTGTTTTCTTTACTAATGGTGGTGTTGAACTTCATTGGAGAGGTTCTACTAATCCTGGTGTTAAGTTTGGAACTTCTGCAATTGGTGCAACAGTATATGGACAATTAGATACTACTAGTGGTTTAAGTGTAATTGGTGTGACAACTGTTCAACAGTTAGATGTATATAATTCCACATATACAGATCAAATAACTACGCTTATTCCTGGTGGTATTGAACTTAAAAAAGCTATAGATCATGGTAAAGAGACTGATCCTGCTGATGATCCAAATGCAGGACCATTTGTTGATTTTAAGAGAGCTGGTGAAAGTGATTATGATGCCAGAATCTGGATGGATGCTACAGGTGGTGGAACTGGATCAACTGATGGTGAATTGATGTTCTATGTACCAACTGGTGAATATAATCCTGGTAGCGGTGCAGGTAATTTACCAGCAAATGGTGAATTAGGAACAGCTGAAAGATTCAGAGTTCAAAGAGATGGTGCTAAGGTCACTGGTGAATTACGTGTTACTGGTGATATTATTGGTTTTTATGCTGCATCAGATAAAAACTTAAAGGATAATATCACACCTATTGAAGATCCTCTTGCTAAGGTTCTTTCAATTAGTGGTAATACCTTTACTTGGAAGGAAGGAAATTCTAATCAAGGTGAAGATACTGGTGTAGTTGCACAAGAAATTGAAGCACTCGGATTACCTGGAATAGTCAAAGATCAAGAATCTGGACACAAATCAGTTCAATATCATAAACTTGTTCCTCTCCTCATTGAGGCGATTAAAGAACTTTCAATTAAGGTTGAGAATTTGGAACAAAAAATATCAGATAAATAACTAAAAAACAATAATGGCAAATTATAGAAAGTCATTTAATTTTCGTAATGGCGTACAAGTTGATAATGATAACTTTATAGTAAATCCAAATGGTTTAGTCGGTATAGGAACGTCCATTCCGACTGAACTGTTAGATGTTAGAGGAACTGCTAAAGTTAGTGGGATATTAACAAGTACTGATTTATGGGTGAGCGAAGATGTATATGTGGGTGGTATTTCAACAGTTGGATTTATAACTGCATCAGATGCATGGGTATCTGGAGTTGTAACTGCTACAAAATTTAAGGGTGATGGTAGTGAATTAACAGGATTATCACAGGCAGCATGGACTATAACATCGGTAGGATTATCAACATTAACTGATGTTGGTATAGGAACTACAAACCCAGAATATAAATTACAAATAGGATACAATCCATCAACTAGTAGTGGAGTTGGTATTGATTCGACAGGAAATGGATTTTTTAGTGGAATTGTCACAACTGGAGGGTTTGAAACAACTGGATTTGTAACAACAGGAAATCTATATGTCTCTGGAGTTACTTCACATTTTGATGATCTAACACTTTTTGGTGCAGGTGGTAATGTTCAATGGGATAGAAGTGAAAAAACATTAAATCTTAATGATAATGTAAAACTTACTGCTGGAACAGGTGGAACTGATCTGCAAATATATCATGATGGTAGTCATAGTTACATATCTGAAGGTGGAACAGGAGACTTAAAGATAAGTGGTAGTTCATCTATTGAATTAAAATCAACTGCTGGAGAAAATTATCTTGTAGTCAATGAGAACGGAGCTGTTGAAGTATATTGGGATAATAATAAAAAATTTGAAACTAGTGGACTTGGAATAACTGTAACGGGTATTACAAGCACAACAGATTTATGGGTTACTGAAGATGCATATATTGTAGGAGTTGCTACTGCAACAACATTTTTTGGTGCACTAACAGGAACAGCATCAACTGCCACAGCATCAGCGACTGCTTTTGGATTGTCAGGAACACCTCATATTACTGTAGGGCACATAGTTGGTGCTGCAGCTACATTCACTAGTCTTGAAGTTGATAATTATGCATTTAGTGTACTGAGCACAGGAAAAGTTGGTATAGGAACAAGTATTTCAACAGCAGATTTACAAATTAATAAATCTACTAATACATTACTAGAAGTAATAACATCTAGTAACACTTCAAGTGTAAGTGTTGGACAATCTGTTGGTTTAGGTAATAGTAGCGGTGCTCTACAGTTCAATTCAGGTACTCTAAAACTTAAAAACTATGATTTAGGTGGAGTAGAAGTTGACTTACATGCTGGTAGTGGAACTGGAACAACAGAATCATTTAAAGTTGTACACGATGATAATACGAGATTTGAAACAACTTATGATGGTAAGATAGGTGTTAATCGCCCTGGAGCATCTTTATCACGTAATTTAGAAGTTGGTGGTAATGCTTACATAACTGAAAATTTAGAAGTTGTAGGTGTCATTACTGCAGGAGTTGGTGGCAATCAAATTACTTTTGGTGATGGTAGTTCTATACCATTCCCACAATCTCAACAATTTAATATTAATAGTGGTATTTCTACATTTAATAACTTAATAATTTCACGTGATACACAAGTAGGTGGTTCTTCAACAATATCTGGGAATTTATTTGCTAGTGGAACCGTAGGATTTGGAACTAATAGTGCTACTGGATTTCTTGGTGGTGATAATGATTTTAAAGTTGAGATATTTGGTGATTTATTGGCACATGAAGGAGTTATTTCAAAAGGTAAAGGTGGTTTATCAACATCCATTGATGGAAGTTTATTAAATGATCCAAGAACTATACCTAGTGCATATTCATCTTTAGTTCCTGATCTTTATTATGGTAATTTCCAAGTAGATTCAGCAAGTGGATTTAGTGTAATTGGTAATCAAGCATTATTTGTCCCTAATGCTGGTGTTGCAACAGTCGGATTTGGATCTACTAACTTAGGAGTTCTTCCTAATGATTATAACAAATATCAAAACTTAATAGAAGTTGGAATTAATACTTATTTTGCTAGATCTGTTCTTGATGTTGGTGCTGCAACTACTACAAATAATAGTTATTTCATTCCACCTTCAGTAACAAGTAATGAACTTGAAATAATTGCTAATCTATGGACTGGAAAAATAGTTGGATATGGTACGATTTATGCTAAAAAGGTTACTCCAGATGGAGTTCCTGGTGGTGCATTAGTTTATAATAGAACTAATTCAAGATTAGAAGTTGGTATTGGTACAACAACCTTCTGTGGAATTGCCACATTAACAAATAATCATACTGGATATAGTGCTTATGTTCCACCATATGTTAATACAGCACAAAGAGCTGCACTAACAAATGCTGGAATTGCTAGTGGTGCGATTATATTCAACCCAATTAACCAAAGATTAGAATTATTTAAAGATCCTGTATCAGGATGGGTTGGTCTTGCAACTGGTTCTACTACTGGTGCAGTATCACTTGATGACCTAATTGATGTTGAAGTTGCTTCTCCTAGTGATAAAGATTCATTAGTATGGAACGCAGGTGCATCTAAATGGGTGCCATTCAATGTTGGAACAGGATTGTTTATATCTAATGATACTGGAATTAGTACAAATACTAATTTAGGTATTGGAACTACAACTGCCTCATCAGCATTAACTGTTAGTGGTGATGGTATATTTACTGGTGTTATTACTGCAACCTCATTCTCTGGTTCTGGTGCAAACTTAACTGGTGTTGGTACTCAAGGTATTAATGTACAGACACAATCATTAACTGTTGCTGGTATATCAACATTCCATGATGATGTAAGAATTACTGGTGGTGGTATTAATGCTGTTGGTGTTATAACTGCTGGTTCATTTGTAGGTGATGGTTCTGCACTTACTGGTATTGGTACACAAGGAATAAATGGACAATTCCGTGGATTAGTTGTTGCTGGTGTTTCTACCTTAGGTGTTACTTCAATAACTGATTTGGAGGTACAAGAATTAAATGCAACTGGTATTAGTACATTTACCACAATTAATCTTCAGAAAGGATTAACTATTACAACAATTACTGGTTCAGGGATAGACGCATCTGGTATTGTTACTGCAACAACTGTAGAAGCAGGTATTGTCACTTCTACAAATCTTTATATAACAGGTATTTCGACTGTTGGTGTTATTACTGGGGGTACTTCAGTAGGTGCTACTAACTTCTATGGTAATTTGGTTGGAAATGTAACTGGTGATATAACTGGAAATGCAACTGGAAATTTAACAGGTAATGTTTATTCAGCATCAGGTATTTCAACATTCTTGGGAAGTGTTGGTATCGGAACAACAGACACTGTTGGTGCAGCAAAAACTCTTAATACCTCAGTATTAAATGCTGGTATTGTTACTGCTGCATACTTCTATGGTGATGGTACTGGATTAACAAATACTGGTTCTGCTCTTGCTGCATCATCAGGAACTCAAAGAGTTGTTCTAACCAGCTTAACCACAGGTGATATGGTTAGTGCTGCCACTGATGCAGATTTATCATTTAATACCACTACAAATACATTTAATTCAATAAACATATCTGCAATCGGTGGTAATTATACTGGCGTTATAACAGCATCTTCTTTTGCTGGTAATATAACAGGAGATGTGACAGGTGCTTCCTCAGAAATAACAATAGGAAATGAATCTAGTGATACCACTTGTTTCCCAGTATTTGCTACAGGAGCAACAGGTAATTTAGCACCAAAAACAAATACAAGTTTAAGTTTTGATTCTTCGAATGGAACTTTAACTGCCACTAAATTCTCTGGTAATGCTACAGGATTAACTGGTGATGCATCAGTCAATACTAGTGGAGTCGTAACTGCTTCTGCTTTTGTTGGTGATGGTTCTGGATTAACCAGTGTAATTGGTTCTGGTTCTGGTGTTATTGTACAAGATAGTGGATCAGCAGTCGGAACTGCAGGGACGATTAATTTCTCTACTAACCTATCAGTAACTCCTGTTTCTGCTGGTGTTGTCACTGTTACTGCATCTGGTGGTGGCGGTGGTGCTTCTGGAGTATGGGAAACCACTGATGCTGGAATTAATACAACTTCAAGTGTTGGTGTAGGAACAACAAATCCACAATCAACTTTCCAAGTAGAAAGATATGGTCTTCAGACTGGATTGGGAACATTTACTGCAATCGCTGGAGTAGCACAAACAGTTGATACATTCGCAATTTCTGCAACAGATTATAGAACTGCAGAATATACTCTTCACTTCGAAAGAGGAATTGATATTCAGGCACAAAAACTTCTTGTGATGCAGAATGGAACTACTGCATACTCTCAAGAATATGCAACAATGTTTGAATCTAATAGTATTGTTTCTGTAGCAGCGACAATCACAGGTGGAACTACCTGCGAGATATGGATAACTCCAGAAACAGGTATTAGTGGACTAACTACATATAGATTCGTAAGAGGGGCTCTTCTTTAATGCATACTATAACTGATTCTATTAATGGAGCAATACGTGTCATAAATGATACACCAAGAACTGATCCACAGGCGTTTACAGTTTATGTAAACGATGCAAAGGATTGGAAAGAAATTCATGATTATATCATTTATGAAAATAATCTTGATGATATTCCTAATCGTCAAATAAGTGTTGTATCGGAACTAGAATTTTCTCCAAAAAGATCTGTTTATTCTATGTCAGAAGATGAGGCAGATGTTTTAAGAAATCATCCAAAAGTTGGATTAGTGACATATTCTTCTATGTACAATGAAGTTGTATTGGAACAAAGAAAATATGAGGAAGAGTTTGCTCCATGTACAGAAGCATTTAGATTCCAAGATACTTTTAATAGTACTAAATTTTATACTGATGCTGGTGGAATGTCTCAAACTCCAACTGATTGTAAAACAGAACATATATCACATTGGAGAAGAAGTGTAAATTATCCTGCTGGAGATACTAGAGATGATAATCTACCACAAGGAACTCTTAATCTCACTGGTACTGGATATCCAGTTGGTTTAGGATCAACAAATCCAGGAATAGGTCTAACATTCACACAATGGGGACTACTTCGACATGGTTATAAAGAAAATCCTTTTAAAGCAGGTTATCCTGATAGTGTCAATGGATCTATTGCTAATGAAGTAATAACTGACAAAGATATTGCATATTCATTAACAGGAAAGCACGTTGATATTGTTATTATGGATACTGGAGTTGTATGGAATCATCCAGACTTTCTACTTCCTGGTATAACCACTATCAGTACATATAAAAAAAATGATGATGATGGTATTAATAATTATGATTGGAGCACAGATATGAAACCATATACAAGAGTACGAGATATATTAATTGATGGTACTGCAGAATATGGTATTAATTGGGAAGCAGAAGGATTAGTTTCTGCAGGAGCAACTCCATTTAACACTTATAAGAGAACAAATGTACTTTCACAATCAAATCTTTCAGGTGGTGGACATGGTACTCATGTTGCTTCAACTGCGGCTGGTAAAGCATTTGGATGGGCACCTGAGGCAAACATATGGAGTATTGCTTGTGTAGATACTTCTTCATTAGGATGGGCAGAACCCTCTGATGGTTTTGATTACATTAAAGTATGGCATAAAAAGAAACCAATAAATCCTGTAACAGGAAGAAAGAATCCTACTATTGTTAATTGTAGTTGGGGGCACAGAGCCTTCTTTAGACATGATTTGGATTATACTGCAACTTTTAGAGGTACTCCTTATACTAAAGCTCAAATAGATGCAGATGATAGTGCTGCTCCTGCCATTCGTTATATTAATGGATTAAATGGTGAGGATAATCATCCCAACTGGAGAGAATTTACTGCCAAAAAAACAACTGGACAAGCTTCATGTGATGAATTATATGAAGATCCTGATTGTAAGGATATTATTCTAGTAATGGCAGCAGGTAATAGTGGACAGAGAAATGGTAAACAAGATTTACCACAAGAATATGGTGGTGAGGGTGATTATGAAGGTAATGAACTTATTGCTGGTAGTGTGTACCAACTTGGATATGATTTTTATTACAATCGTTCTGGTACACCTGCAATTACTGGTATTGGACAACCTGATGCTCCAATAAAGGTAGCAAATATTCATAGTATACGAAATGGAATAGATGCTGCAGGAATTCCAAGAGCAGGAACATCTGGAACTTTTGCACAGGAAAGAATTTCTCGTTCTAGTAATAGAGGTCCAGCAGTTGATGTACTAGCTGCTGGAACTGATATATGGGCGGCATTTCGTAATGGATATAATGATCCTAGAAGACCAGTATTTGATACATCATTACCTATTACTGATCCTACAAGAAGAGCAAATGCTTTTAGTTGTCATCCTCTAACTGGAACTAGTATGTCATCTCCACAAGTAGTGGGTGTCATTGCACAAAAATTACAGGCAGATCCGTCAATGAATAGGATTGATGTTAGAAATTGGTTAATGAGTGAAGGGTCTGTAGTGGTAAATGACCAAGAATTTTATGGTGGTAGAACTACTAATGATCCTGATAATTCTGTTCCTTTTACACCTGCGGATGCTGTAGGTGTTAATTCTGTTAGTTATTGGAGTGGTATGTATTCAATGAGAGGTAATAGCACTCGAATATTATTCAATCCCTATTCTAATAATTCACAATCTTCTATAAAGGGTGTGAATATCTCTGGAGTTTCTATAACTCAATTATAAATATCTAAAAACAATAAAAATGGCAAATAAGAGTTTTGGTACAAAACAATTAGATTTAACTGGTGCTTCTGGATCTCCTATTATTACGAGTCCAAGTGATTTGAGTATCAATGCAACTACTGTTGCCATAAGCACAAATATATCTGTAGGTGGTTATTTTTCATCTAATGTTAATGTAGGGGCAGGATATTCGATTGGCATAGGAACTACCATTCCCGTTGCAGAACTTGAGGTTAAAGGAGATATAGGGCTTTCTGGTAGTATAGTTGCTACAGGAAATACATTTACAGTAAAAACATCAGATTCAGAAAGACTTCGCATCACACCACTAGGTTTAGTTGGTATCGGAACTGATAATCCTGCAACGCCACTGCATGTGGAATCATCTACCATCCCCGTAACAATTAGAAGAACCAGTGACGCAGGGGATTTTCTTTACTTAAGAAATAAAACTAACTACTCTGGAGTTATTGGTGGTGATAGTGGAGATTTATATTTTAAGACAAATGGAACTTCTGGATCTAATGAAAGACTTCGCATAGGAAAGGCAGGAGAGATTGGAATTGCTGGTACTAATTATGGAACATCAGGTCAAGTACTAACCAGTGGTGGTGCTGATGCATCTGTTTCGTGGGGAGATGGTTCAAATGTTCCTGTTGGTGGTATAATTTTGTGGAGTGGACTAATTGCTTCTATTCCTACTAATTGGGCATTATGTAATGGTTCTAATGGAACACCAGATTTAAGAAATACCTTTATTGTTGGTGCTCATTCTGATGCAGTTGTTGGAGTAAATACTGCAACAACCACTATCACTGGAAGTAATACAAAAACTGGTGGTAGTAAAGATGCAGTTGTTGTTTCACATAATCATAGCTATGTTACTAAAGGCACTACCTTTACTGGTGATTATCATGATGAAGCAACGGGAGCTTGGAGAACTGAGAGCACGGTAAACACAGGAGATAGTGGTGAGAGTGGAACCAATAAGAACCTACCACCATACCATGCACTCGCATATATCATGAGAGTATCTTGAGTACTTAAAATTATAATTTTTATAACTAACTCTGTAGGGTTTGTAGGACAGGCTCTATAATATTTTAAAGGAACCAATAGGCAAACTGCCACAAGACCCCTGCATGGGGTCTTTTTTATGCTATAATATATTCATACAAACAAAGAGCATTGATGCAATTACGTCCCCATCAGGAAAAAGCACTGGAAGCACTAGCAAGACATCCTAAGGGGCAGATCATCGTACCTACAGGCGGTGGTAAGACTCTTATTGCTATCAGAGATGCTGTATCATACTTTAGTGGTTTGACTGCCAAGACTGTCGTTGTGGTTGCTCCACGTATCCTATTAGCAGAGCAACTATCATCTGAGTTCTTGGAAGA
>Ga0163179_10002058_pt1 | contig 14097 bp, 21 predicted proteins | sample AtlANTMetagenome_FD_109643 | JGI IMG/M metagenome (GOLD analysis project Ga0163179, IMG submission 109643) | Marine eukaryotic phytoplankton communities from the Atlantic Ocean - Atlantic ANT 2 Metagenome | ecosystem: Environmental > Aquatic > Marine > Oceanic | place: North Atlantic Ocean...
ATCTGCTCTACTCAACATAGTGTTAAGCGCAGCACCACGCTCACCAGCACCCTCTGCTTGTGCAACGTTTCGGTAATTAAGATCACCGGTTAGAGTTTGCATCGTGTCAGCATTTGCCAGTCTGCGTGCTATTCGCTTCGGATCATCGCTTAAAGAAGCATCACGCTTCTCTCGTAATAACGGCGCGTATTGCTGGTTAAAATATTTTTTCTCTGCCATTGCCACTGCCGCATTCGCTTTATCCGCTTCACTTGGCTGATAGTCTTTTTGCTTAGGTTTGCTTCCCATTACAAGTCTCTCGTATATACCACTGTGTCTTTCTGCCAACCCTCTTTGAGTAGATACTTCTCCATTGCGTTGACTGCCGTTCTTACTTCAATTTTTTTAAATCCTGCTTCTTTTGCGGCTTTTGAAAAGAAGGGGTAATACTTTAGTACGCAGTTATTACCCAATTCTTTTGCCCATGCGAGCCAGATTAAAAATGTTTTCTCCTCCGTAAATTCATCTGTTTCACTCGTTGTTACAACAAAGCCTTCATCTGCAATCCAAAGATGCGCGTTTCCAGCAACACATGCCGCGTAGACATCTTCTAAACGGAAAGTTAACTGAGGGTTTTGCTCGAGTATTTCCGTAATGCCAACTTTTACCCAATCCCAATGACTGCGGATTGAACTGTAAACAGGATCACCCCCTTTCTCTTCCATACCGTGTTCGTCTTGACGTTCTACCAATTCCACCATAATTTACCTTCCAAACGACTCCTTCATCTGCGTGCCGTGCTCGGCGTTCAGCAGTTACTACTGCCTCTGCAAAAAGGCCACTGTAAATTCCTGCACCTTGTAGGTCCGACCAATCTCGTCCAGGCATTCTTAACAACCGAAACAAAGCACCATTTACAATGGCATCTCTGTACTCATTCATGATTTGCTCATCACAAGCGGTTGATGTGTGCGTTGGTTTTAATTGGGCTCTAACAATAACGCTTGATGCTGTGGTTACATTTGGTACTGGGGCAAGCCACATAGAGGTTCCGCTTTGCTGAACATAGTATTCAGGCTCACCGTAGTAATTACTGTCCCGCCACTTTGGTTTACGTTGCTCTAGTAACTCGCTTGTAACAGGCTCTAATGAAGTACCATTGAACGTAACCCACATAATTTTATGTACAGTCGTACCAGTAGGCGCTTCTAAATCGTACTCATATACATTAGCGACGGTCGTAATTGGATCGAGTTCAAGTTGATATGCGCCTGTACGTTCACAAAAATCAATTGCCGAAGCCCGAATTGTGCTTTCAATAAGCGAGTCAGGACAGCCAATAACCATCGGCAAAATATCAGGAAGTAAGGTTTCGTAGTTAATAGCCATTATCTATACCGCCGCCAATGAGGTTCTGCGCTCGGCATTCGGATCACCCACTGCATCAAGCTGACCTTTACCAGTAACTGATGAAAGGAATAATTGATAATGCGAAGCTGCGCGTTGCTGATTAGGAGCAAACTCAGCGTCTTTCATATACGCCATATAAAGCACGTAATTAAAGACAGCGGTTGCAAAAATATCTGGAACCCCCAGATTATCAGACACTGTGACCGTCACGGGGTTCAAAGAATAAACAATCTCTACGTGAGCACTTCCACTCACACCGGGATAAACATAAAAGTTTCTTGGGTTATTAGCGTCATAAACCCAATGTTTTACAGTATTGGTATGCGCCGCACCCCCAGTCACGAAAGAATCATGCCAATCTGGAGTTTGAGCATCTAACACTGCACTGTCCACTAATCGAATAGATCGTTTACCTAACCCTACGCGAGTAGATGTCGTCGCAGAAAACCCCATGCCAGAGTGTGCAGAACAATATGTATAAAGGGTTGGCGCTCCTACAGGAACAGTTATTTTTGTATAAGCCCCCGAGTTTCCTGGCGTACCTGCTACTTCAACGCCTGAAGTATACTCGGCACCACCACCATGAGTACCGTCTGCCGTAGTAGAAAACCTAAGCGGGTGAGTTGCATTAGTGCTTTGGGATTGATCAAACGTATAAATACCGCCTTCTTCAAGGGCTAAACTTTGAAAAGCTCCATCAATGTAGAACTTATTTCCGCTAGCATTCACTACGGTGACGGTATATGTCTTTTCAACCATCGCCATGTTGCGAACAACGTTCAACAACCGGTTCCCTTCAGTCGGTATCTCTTGTTTAGTCCCAGTCGCTAGTGCAACAGTCTCGTTAACTGCTGTAGCATCAGGCTTATATAAAGCTATTTCCCGCTGTGCATCGTTAACCCATAAAACAAGCTCACTGGCAACTGCCCAGCGAACGCCTGATGTGTCTTGGAGGGTGGTTTGTACCCTATCAACAACGCTCTGAACAGTTACCGTCATACGTTACCTATGAGTTAAGTATTGATTCCCACGCCGCCTTGCGCGTATCACCATCAATGGTGCGCCCTAAAAGCTTATTCACCACCGCAGCTTTTGGAGTCCCATCAACATTAAAATTTTCTGGGTTCCCTTCATCCATGAGCTTTACCAGAACCGCATCGAGTTCTGCGTCTTGTGAGTCCGGTTTGTCGGATTCCTCACTATCCTCTTCAGCCACTTCTTCAGCAGCTTCACTTTCTGTACCTTCACCGCCACCAACTTCTTCAGCGCCCATTTGAATAGCAAGCAAACCAATTTCTTCGCTTATATCTCGCTCGACACCTGCTTCAAACAAAACTGCTGTACCAGCAAGGGTTGTCACTCTTATTGACTCTTTACTCACAATCTTCATGATTAGTACCTATTTAGTCTTAGTCGTGTATTTCTTGCCGTCCCAAGTAAAAGTCTTGAAACCGGCGGACCTAGCTTTAGCAAACGCTTTTCTAAAACTTCCTGCAGCTTCGGATTTCTTCTTGTAAACCCCGTAATTACCGCCTTTCGTTTTTACCGTTTTAACTTTATCCCGTGTCTTACTTTGCATAGTGGCACGAGGATTAGTATTTGTTCCGCGAGAGGCAGCAGTAAGATCCATATTTTTCTTAGTATCTACAGATCCTCTTTTTCTACCCACCCTGGGGTTAGAAGTTCGCTTTGCACTCGTAGTATTAGTTTTTGGCTTTGGCTTTTTGTAACGGTTTGACCTGCGATTCATAAACTACTCCTAAAATAAAACCCCCTCCGAAGAGGGGGAAAGGGACATCATGAACTTATTGGGCAGTATCGAGAGCGATCACGCCAAAGTCCTGTACAGAGCCACTTACGTCGCTGTTGTACTTGGGCTTACGAAGACCGAAGATTTTGCCTACTGATATACCAGACTGGTTTCCGTAGTCGAAAGTATCTTCGACCATTTCAGGTAAACCAATGTCAGCTAAAGCCAAAGCTTGAGCGCCACAGAACAGAGCACGAGCGCCAACTACGTCAGCATTTGCACCCCACTTGTAGCCAGCTGCACCAGCGTTAGAGCTAGTTCCAGTAGTAGCACCGGATGTATTAAATACATGACGGAACTCATGGATCATTACGCCGTCAACCATCAATGAGCTAGTTCCTGAGAACAACCCATTACCAGGCCCACGAACACCCGCATTACGAACGTTCGCTAAGAAGTCAGAATCTAACTTCAGGTCTGCCATTTGTTGAGGAGTAACAAACATGTGGAAAGTTTCTTGGTTGCCAGCACCTCTGATACCACGTATGTAGTTATCCTTGGCATAAGCCTTAAGGTTAACAATGTCACGGTAAGCGATCTTGTCAGTGGCAACTACAGCAGTTGTGTCACCACTTTCTAGCGTAGAAGTACCGCCTGACACATCTACTCGAAGGTGCCGAGCACCTGTAGGTGCAGAAACGTCAGATGCAAACTCAAGGTCAACAAGCTCGTGGCCTGTTGTGCCTGAAGTCGTTCGCAGTCCACCATTGTTTTTGCTTGTATAAGCAACACCTGAAAGCGTTAAAAACGCCAACTGGTCACAACGGTCAGCCATTGCATAAGCAAGTGCATCACGAGACTGTTCACGGAAGTTAACAACCGTTTTCTGGTCAGTCAACCGACCAGCGATTCTGTTTGCGAATCTAAGTTGATCTAACTCGATGGTAATGTCATACGCACGCAGCGCTTCTTCATTCCCTTCGAGGGTGTTGTCACCAGTAATACCATCACCAGTCATGTCTGCAAGCAACGTAATATTTGCTTTCGTACCTTTCTGGTTTTTGGTCAGTTCAGTTACACGCTGAACCATTGCATTGGAACCAGTTCCTGCGAACTGATTGATGAAAGAGTTGTTCCGCGCAACTTTCCAGAAGTCACGGGACCACATCTGTAATTGGTTGCCGGTAAGCGTACCAAAATTAGTTAAAGCCATTTTATGGGCCTCCATTAAATAGACAAATACATACAGCACACGCTGCATCTCATTAGCCGACTTTATGGAGCGGCTAATCCGTATATCACGTATCGTGTGACGACGAATCAGCGATTTTTAACGAGGTACGGCCTCGACAGGTTTTACGTCTTTATGCAGACGAATTTACGTTTTTTACGGCTACGGGCCGATCAGTTATCGTACTGACAGACGAAGTAATAAAATATTAGTTTACTATTATTTAAAAAGCAAGCCTTCACAATCAAACATATCTTTTGGTCTTTTTTGCCACCCTACTTGGCTGGGATGAGTATTGCCGACCTGCTTTCGTATCTTTCCTCTTTTTTGCTGTTGTTGACGCATATTCTTTCTTTGTCAGTTTGTCACGGGCTTTTTTAGGCAAGTACCTTTCGCCCGTTGCGTTTGGACCTTGTGTACTATTTTTTCCAGATTTAGTACCCCAGTCTTGCTTAGTCCATTTTGACAAAGACTTCTGCGCCTTTGTTTTTGTACCTGTGTACCCACCACCTGCTTCTTTATATTTTTTCGTGGCAATCTGGGCTTTTCTCGCACTCCATTGCCCACGCCGCCCACCAGCTGTTCCCGCTCTAACTCGTGAGGTAATTTTCTTCCATAAAGTTTCGTTTGTTCTACCCATTACGAATCATCCTTGCAAACGCATATCCAATGACAATCCCAACGCATAGCTCTATGCCTACCATTTTTCACGATTCGCCCAATAAGCTGCTGACATTTTTCCTTTAGCTATATTCTTGCGGTGCCTCGCTTTAAACGAAGCTCTTTTCTTTTTCATCCTTTCAGACTCACCTGCCTTGGGTTTACCCGCTGTGGACGCACCCTGTTCTCCGAACCTAATTAATTTAGTCCTATCACCCTCTTTTGCTACAACAACGTGGGATTTAGTGGGATGTTTTGGCGTGCGTTTTGGCTTGTTATATCCCGTTACGCCCGCTGCTCTAAGTTGTCTTTGCGTCATTACAAAATATCTCCTCGCATACGTTTAAGCGTGGCCTCGGGGAGTGCAGCAAACTCTTCTTCAGTCATAGTTTCAATATCAACGGTTTTTTCACCATGTTGTGCGGAGCTTTCGCCAGGAAGTTCTGGGGGTTGCGCTTCTGCTGCTTTAATTTTTTTATTTACCTGTGCGCGTTTCTTAGAAACCTCATCGGTTTTATTAGCGCTTTGAGATAAAGCAGGGGCATCGCTTTCTCCAGCATCGAGATCGTGATCTTTAACGACGTACTTAACGGCTTTCCCTAACGCATCAACTGCCTCATAGCCCTTCATAATAAAAGCATCGCGCAATTCAATTACTTCGTTGGTGTATTCCTCGTTAAAAGAATCAGTATTTCTATCAAACACAGGGTACGCCTCTTCCATAGCGACGGCGGCTTGTTGCAATGCGGTCATCTGACGATCTTTATTAACCGTTTGACTCATTTCCTTACGCAGTCTGTACTCGAGGCTTTCGTTATGTTTTCCTTGTATCTCTTTACGAAGGGCCACGGCCTCTGCAGTCTTGCCGTCCAGTACCATGTTCTGATATTCAAGTTCCTTCCCATCAAAATCATACTCTTCGGGCGCATCTTCAGCGGGTTTGTTTGCTTCAGTTACTTCGTCAAGCTGCTTCTGTAACGCCTTTTGTTTGGCAAGCACCTCATCTAAACGAGCTTTCGGCACCATTGGAGATTTTTTGCCCGTCGTTTTAGGAGCGGGGGTAGGTTCGGGTTCTGGCTCCTTTGCTTCAGCTTCTGTCTCTTCAACCGCTTCTGTTTCTTCAGCCTCTTCTTCGGGCGTTTCTTCTGGTTCCGCCTCTTCAGCCTCTTCTTCGGGTTCAGCTTCCGCAGTTGTTTCTTCTGGTTCCGCCTCTTCTTTTGCCTCGGTTTCTGGCTCTTCGTCTGTTTCAAAGCTCAGGTCTAACGCGGGGGCATCATCATCTTCAATTGCATCGGCACCTGGCATGACCGCAAACTCTAATTGCTTTTCTTCTTTGGTTTCTTCCGTGGTTCCAGTTTCGTTTTGCTCGCTCATTTAAGAACTCCTGTTAGCTTTTTGAAAAGCTGCTGTTGCCAGTTTGGTTGCAGCAGAGGTTTGTGTTTGTTCACTGCGTTGCGCGTTGGTTGCGGATGACAGTTCTCGCCGCAGGTCCAACTGCTCCTGATTCATTGCTATCTTGGCTTGCAGTTCTGCCATCTTGATCTGAGGATCAACTTCAGACATATCCTGCACTTTCGCAATGTTGACAGCGGATTCGGTCTGTATCTTCTTAACTTCAGCTTCCAGCTTCGCAATCTCAAGCTGAATCTTCGCCATTGTAATTTGCTGTTGTTGCGCCATTGCTTCAGCCTGTTCGGGCGTTGGTGGCTCCTGGCCTGTAGCGACTCTTATGCGTTTCGCTAGCTCGCCTTTCTTAGCAAGGTGGCTGTATTCAATGATTGCATCATCAGGAATCGTGACGCCAACCTGCCGCAAACTAAGGGCTTCAGCAAACTGCACTTCGTCAAACGAATCACGCGCTGGTGCTGTTGCAACAATAACGTCGTACTCACCCACTGCGAGGTTGTTGATTATCTCACCTTCAGGTGTTGTCTCATTGATAACCATCTGTTCACGAGGTTTCAACGGGTCTTCTTCATTTGTCACCTGAATGATCCGTTGCTCGGTGTAGAAAGTCTGAATGAGGTTTAGTATTTTTTCCGCAAGGTACTGCCGAGCTTTACGCAAGTTATCGAGCGGCACTTGTATCATGACCGCGCCACGATTCTGTTTCGCCTGAATTGCAACGCCCGAAACCTCAGCGCTGTCGGTTCCCAGCATAGAGTCGTTGATACCGCTGATTGCCTGGATGTTAGCCGCTGCTTTTTGTGCAATACGGTCAAGACCGGTTGGTATCTGGTTCGCACCAATTTTTACGGGCGGCGTTGTACCACGCGCATACTCGAGAACCAAACCCGTTTGTGCGCCGTGTTCTTCGAGGTCGTCTGGTGACATACCCACCAATGAGCCTGATTCCACCATCCAACCACTGTTCGCGGTCGTATTCACAATGTGCAACTCTTGGCTAGCAATCTTGTTTAGCTGTTCCTGCGGGGACAACAGATTACGCACCACACCAAAGGGTCGGCCTCGCCTGAAGTAACAGAAAAAAGGCACAATCGTAAAGTCGTTATAGGGTGACCAGTCATCGTGCAGCACTACCTTGTCGCAGGTCACGGTCCATCTGACCTTGCGGATCACCTTACTGATCAAAGTTAAACTGTGTTCTTTTGCAAACTTTTTGCATTTTGCGTCTTTCCAGGCGTCAGGACACTGACGTTGATCGCCTGTTTCGGGGTCCACGAAAAAAGATACACGGGTCAGCTTCTTTGACTGACGCTCGACGACGCGCAACGCTTTAACATTGCGGTACTCATCATCGCCTGGAACCCCAGCGCCGAAGTGATCGTCACCGTTTTCAGTATCCCCGTACCGTGATTCATGGTACTCGACTGAATCTGGGCCAAAAGACATACCATTTTCTGCAACAAACAGCAGCCGCTCCGCCTTCTTCTTGCCGTATAACTCTTCGATCTCATCGAGGGTCATCCACTTTGTCTCGAAGACCTCGTTCCAAGTCTTTGGGTCAGAGTCTTTTGCATCAGGGTCGATTAAAATGTCTAACGGATCTTTAGCCGTGATCCGAATCTCGCCTTCGATGTGGTCACTGAAGTCCATGCGAACGTCAAAATATCCGCGACCGTCCATAATTAAGCCGTCGCTGAACACCTGTTGCTCTACCCAATCCAACTTATTGTTATCAGCAATCTGCATATACAACTTCGTCAGGGTATCCGCTACTGCTTCGTTGGCATTACGGCGTGGTTTAAATTGAATATCGGCGCGGCGTGTAGACTGCTCACCCAATATAGTATTAATAGTAGGAAGAATCGTATTAATAGTGAGCGCAGGACGGCCTTCTTGTTCCAAGGCAGATTCATCTTCTGGGTCCCATTGCTCACCCTGATAGAAGTCATCGCATCGCTGCGCGACTTGCACGTAATCAAGATGCCCGTTATCCCGTGCGCGTTCATACCGCATCCACTGGGTACGTGTTATCTCTTCTTCTTTTGCTGGGGAAATCTTTTGTTCTTTCATCATTATGCGCTCATTGCGGATTTAGTGCGTTTTTCATCGGACAACAATCTAGGTAAACGGTCGCGCCAAGAGGGTACATGCTCGATCTTTTCAACAAACGTCGAAAACTCCGTCATCATTAACCCAATCCAAGCCAACGCATCGACCTGATCGTCATGAATGCCGTTTGGAAATCGCAATAGTTCCGCTACCAAAGGGCCAGTAAAATGTTCATCTCTAGGCACAAACACCATGCCTTGTTGCATCCTGCCCTGGATAGCACGGGCGCGAGCCTCCTTATCTCTTCGCCCCGTCTTTAAATCTTTGAAATACGCCTCGTAAAGTCCACGCTCACGAACACGTTTTTCAAGAAACGGCCCGAGAGCCATTTCTATATGTCCTTTCTCTATCCCTATGATCGAAGGCTTCCATACCTCATATAGATCAAGGATCTGCTCTACTAATTCAAAGCCATCAAAGCGGCCTCGAACCATGTCTACCACGAACATCTGATCGTGTTCATCCACCCCCACAACGATGCCCACGGTATAATCGTTCCTGTCCCGCTTTCCGATAGCCAAGTCCCACGCGCAATAAAACTTCATGCGGTCTTCGTCTATGTTTTCGGGGTCATAGTATTGGATCATGTCTCGTGTAAAGTAATCGCCGTCATCCGCTACCGGATTTTGTTGATACAACGCCGACCAGTCTCGCGGCCCAACGGCTCTTTCAATACGCGCCAGTGATGCTGCGTCATACCGTTCGGCATGAAGGGGATCACCTGCTTTTCTATACTCTTCATCAACCTCGGCACGGGCAGGGTAGTTCACGACTTCCCATTGTTCTCCATGATCCGCTGCCGCTTTGAGTAAACGGCCCGCAAGGTCGTCATCGTGCCACCGCGTTAAAATTACTAAGACGCCGCCGCCCGGTGCCAGCCGGGTGTACGCAGTTGAGGTATACCAATCCCATGTGCTTTCACGCGCATTCGTCGATTCTGCGTCTTCACGGTTTTTAATCGGGTCATCAATTACGAGGACATGCGCTCCCTTACCCGTGATACCGCCGCCAACACCCGCTGCCACGTAGCCTCCACCAGTGGTAGTAAGCCACGCTTCTGCACTTTGGCTTTGAGGGTCGAGGCGAGTTTTAAAGGCGGCTCGATAGCCTTCTTCACGAAGGAGGCCACGGACTTTACGAGAGAACGCCATTGCAAGCGAACCCGAGTAGCAGCAAGAGATAAATTCGTGCGTTGGGTTTCTACCCAAATGCCAAGCCGGGAACGCCACCGACGCAAGCGTGCTTTTACCATGTCTGGGTGGCATAAATAACATAAGTCTTGGACTTTTCTTTTCAGCGACATCTCTGGAAAACTCCTCTAATCGTTGACAAATATCTTTGTGAACCCAACCTGCCTGATAATCGGGGTTAAAACGTTCGACAAAGGGTAATAATCGTTTACGTGTTAAAAAACGCAGAGCCAATTCAGCCCGTGCTTTCTCTTCTACTGTCTCTTCTTTCGGTGTTTCTGGTTCGGGCTTCGCGGGCAGAGGTTCTTGCTCCGCGATTTCGGCTTTGCAATACACGCAGAGTCGATCATTCGCCGCAAACAGTGTCTCGGAATGCAAGTTTTTACAGCGAACGCACTCGATCTTCTTGATTTCCATCAGACTCCGTATTCTTTCGCCATACCCTGATCGACAAGCGCCGTATTCAGGTTCTTGCCATCCGCAATAAGCTCGCCAAGTAACCGACCATACTTGCCCGACTTGTCTTTATGAGTACGAATTAGGACTTCTTCTGCTGCATCGAGGTGTTCCCACAACCAATCTCGCGCTTGCCGCCCTTTTTCTTTCTCTTCATCACTCACCCCACGCAACTCGGGGGTATCGATACCGAACAAACGTATCTTTTCTTTGCGGATAATAATATTGAGCCCAAGATCGATGTCCACGGTGCAGGTATCGCCATCATAAACAGAGTGAATGTGCGAAACTTTGTAGGTGTAGAGCATTTCAGGCTCCTTTTGGTTCGAGATAGTCGAGTTCTTTCCCTGCAATTTTTAGTAAGTCTTCGTCACTCATGCGTTCAAGCTGTTTCGTACCATTGATATTGATATTTACCAGTGGTGAATTTTCTGGTGCTGCTAAACCGTGCAGTTTTACTAACGAGTCCGTTGTGTTTTTCATTTCGGTCGCGTTTGCGGACGAGTTGTAGGCTTCCATGTACATCATGTGCGCGTGTTGGTTGGTAAATTTCACTTCTTCACGCATTTCTGCCCGAAAATACTCGATTGCTTGCTGAACTTGCGGCAATTTTGCAGCCTGGTGCGCTGTTTCGGCGCTCGCGTATCCTGCTCCGCGACCCGCTGCAGAGACAGTCATCCCCGAACAGATTAAAGACACCAACCTTTCTTGTTGTATGGTTAACGAACCACGCGATAAACCCATATAAGGTAAATGTGATTGAAACTCCGTATGTTCGTCTACTGCTGATACTTCAGTGTAGGGTTCCGCCGCTGCGTTTTCTGTCATATGCCAACTGATCATTGTCTAGTTGAATGAATACGGGTGCGCCAACCACGTTTGTTGTCGCAAGTTCCGCGATAAACGATTCGGCGTCCATTTCAGTTATGCCTTTTTGCATCACTAACCGGACGCATTTCTCGTAGTTATAGCAAAGCACCTCTGTCTTATTACAAATAGTGGTGCCGATGATGGCACTATCCAAGCCTTCAATAGCCATCAATTCAATTTCCATTGTCGCAATAATAGTCTGGGTATTATTATATGGCAAGTAAAAAAGATCCACGGTTCACGGAGCGTGTCAATGGAAAATTTACTAGAAATTTTTTTGCAGAAATTTTTTTTCGTTTTCCTGGCTATATCGCTCACTCATTATCTCCCTATTCCGTCGTCCAAGACCCACTAACCCCGGACCGAGACTTTGGAACCTTGTTTACGTTTTCCGATCAGGAACCTTGTCTCGTTTCACTCGCCACGGTCGGTTCAGTTGGTGTCTTTAATTTTATAGGAACTAAGCATGACCAAGAAAGAGAAAGCTAAAGAAGTAATCCAGAACACCGCTACATTTGTTCGACGCAATTGGAGAGACATAGTATCAGTCGCCGCCATTGCAATCATCATCGAAGACCTCGACGACGTTGCAGACGTTGCAGAGATCATCAAATCATAACCCTCTTCGGAGGGTTTTTTTATTTCCCAAGTATTAATTGAATGGAGATCCGTATGGAAAACATCAGACTAATCCGCTCAAACGAGCTAAACCCCGACGACCCACAGTTTTTTGGTGCTACGCATGACCTATACGTCGTGACCAACCCAGCATGGAACAGGAGACTTAAAGACAAATCTAGCCACGTTGGATTCGAGAGACACTGCGAGAGATTGCTAGACGCTACTTGCGTTCAAGGCGTCACGTTCTCACCACGCGCCGACGCTTTCATCTTTGAAGCCCTAAACTTTTAGACTAACCGACTGGAGATCCGCATGAACATATTTAAGAAAGGCATTGATTTCATCAAGAACGATAAGGACTTTCACATCCTCACTGCATCTGCCGCGATTGACGCGGTAATAATCATAGCTGTCGTCGCATTCTTAGACGTTGATGACATGAACTTCTTCGACATCGGAGGTGATCAGGATGTTTAACCTTAACCGAAAGCTTAAGTTCAAAAACATATTCATCCCGAGCCATGATCCGTCAGTCATGATCGGTACTTGCAGAAACAATAGCCGGTGGTTCATCCGCACCGATTCACGGTCCACGGCTAAAGTTGCTACCGACGCTATCATGCAGTGCAACGGTCAGGTGTTAAAGAACGGATGGTCACGATTCACGGACGATGAACAGCTGAAGGGAGAAAACCCATGAAAAAATTGCTGAAAGCGATCCTATTTATGGTGCCATTTACCCTATGCACAGTGCTGGGCTTTGGTATGTTCCTAACATTAGGCTTGTATCACTTCCATAGCTACCCAATCCTATCAACAATGTTCTTAATCCTTGGTTGTATTGGCACAATCGGCTCATTCTTCATCGGAACATGCCTCATTAGAGATGAATTATGACCCACGATCCACGGCTCCCCGGCACACGGGGTATGTGCCACTTAGTTTTTTATGTGCCAGAAACGATCTCAACTTACTGGCACATACTAAACACTTATCTATCAATAGCTTATGACAGTATGTGCCATATGTGCCATGTATTTTCACTAGATTCACATATAGAAACATAATTTAAGAATTTATTCTTCGATTTTGAATCCGTAAATTTAGTGGCACACATGGTACACGGTTGTTTTATAACGATTTTTGGTGGCACAAAAGGTGGCACATACTATCGAATATCTGGCACAAACGCTCATAAGTGGCACACATTTGACCGTGAACCACGGTTCATGACCCATAAATCCTAAATCTTCGCCATATATAAGTGGCACACATTCCAGACCGATTCATAAAGCTCTTCAAGCTTCATGGTCGGTTTTTCTGGTGACTTAAACGCTAAGTAAAACGTTTTGTTCTATTTAGCGTTTGAGCATTAAAAATACCTACACTATTATTCTGGGAGGAATAAATATGCAGTTAGAAACTACATTTGACGAATGGTTAGACGCTACATCAAACAGTGAAATCGAACGCTCCATGAGCATTCAGGACACTATCGAAATGATCGTGCGCCGTGAGGACGACCACACAGAGTTCTTAAATGAATTCACGCAGTAGTAAAACGAGCCGATTTCGTGTCCCGCTTCGCGGTCCACGGTCGGTTCAACTTATGAATCAGACAATGGTGTTTGATTCTTATACATAAACTTTCTTTTACACAGGGAATTTACAAATGCAAAACAAAAACGTAAGTTTTATCGATAACGCCCTTGATTCAATCTCTAAGGGTTCTTCCAAAAACGCAACCATTGCCACGCGGGTAATGGGCGGCACACATGCGAAACCGGCTAACCGCATCGCTGAGTTGTACACCATACTCAAGGCAGAGCGTAGCGCGAATCGCATAGCCGCCGTGCAAAACGGTGTTGCAGAAATCACTATGGAGGTCAAACCAGAGCACCTTCTTCCTTTCATACAGTACCTGATGAATCAGTGCTGTTGGTCCGCCCGACGAGTTGTGAACAGCAACCCCGAGGAAGACTTTGCCAACGGTATTGACTTCTCGCAACCTGTAGCAGAACAAGAAGCAAACCTCGAATCTGCACAGCTTAAGGACGTAGAAGTAACCATCAACGATGACTTCTCGATCCTGCTCGAGCTACACACTTGGCTCGCTAGCAAGATGAACTACATGACGGACATCGATTCGTTGTACATGTTCGCGCAGAAAACATGCGTTGATGAAGCCAACAACGTATGGGAGTTCGAGCACCAGTGCAGTGAATTCGCAGAGGTGCTATCAGTGCTTTCGGAAATCACGTTGCAATTGCAAGACAAAGCTGACGAAGAAGAAGCTGAGTTTGCCGCAACACACGAGTTCGGTGCCTTCGGCAAGAGGGACGCCGCTTAACTCAACCCTAACCCATTCGACTTTCGAGTCGGGTGGGTTTTTTTATGTCTAGCACTGGAGCGTG
>Ga0163179_10002059_pt1 | contig 14095 bp, 15 predicted proteins | sample AtlANTMetagenome_FD_109643 | JGI IMG/M metagenome (GOLD analysis project Ga0163179, IMG submission 109643) | Marine eukaryotic phytoplankton communities from the Atlantic Ocean - Atlantic ANT 2 Metagenome | ecosystem: Environmental > Aquatic > Marine > Oceanic | place: North Atlantic Ocean...
AAACAAGTTGAACTCGAACCAAGACACTTTGCAGAGTTCTATGAAACAGGGAAACTTCGACTCCTCGAAGAAGACTTGAAAGAAAATCAATTCGTCATTGGGAAATCAGCGTCAAATCAATCTCTGTTGGGTATCCACAAGAAAGGCTTTGTTAGAAAAGTCAAAAGAAAGATGGAAGGATTGATAACAGTCGAACCCAGGAATGCGGAACAGTCGTTCGCAATCGAGGCTCTACTCGATCCTTCGATACCGCTCGTGTGTCTAACCGGGCTTGCAGGTTCAGGGAAAACATTCCTCGCTCTGATGGCTGGATTACATGGTTTGAAGTCTGGTAATACACCTGCAGGAAGAACACTTGGGGCTGACTTACCAGAAGACATGAAGATTGGCTTCGATCGACTCGTTATCTCTAGGACATTACAGCCAGTTGGTCGTGATCTAGGTTATCTCCCAGGGTCTATGGAAGAAAAAATGCAGCCTTGGATGATGCCTATTCTTGATAACGTACGTCACGCTTTCAAAGATACTTCGTACTTCAATATGATGATTGAAAAAGGAGATATAGAAATCGCACCAATACCCTATATAAGAGGTAGAACATTCAATAGCTCGATACTTATCGTGGATGAAGCACAAAATGCTACTATTCACGAGTTGAAAACGATCATAACGAGAATGGGCCAAAATTCTAAGATTGTCCTTCTTGGAGATGTCGACCAAATCGATACGCCGTATATTGACAGACAAAGCTCAGGATTAAGCATAGTTATTGATAAGTTTCAAAATTCACCCTTGTGCGCACATGTGAACCTGTCAAAAGGTCAAAGATCTGATCTTGCAAGTGTAGCATCAAATATATTGTAGGGAGCTCCGGAATGGCCAAGGTACGTGTAGATCTTAATAGATACAAAAAAGTATACCCACTCATGAGAAAGTCTCCGTCTTATTTCTCTGGTGGCGTTGATGAAGTAGAATCAGTTGTATTGGATTTTTCTGTATCAAATCCCGCATCAATCGAGCTCTCTAACAAGTATACCGTCCCTGTTGTCGTTGCAACTCCTCTTGATGAAAACATCAATGTGTGGGTTTCGCAAATCTCGATGCAACCCGATGGTACAACAACAATTGAAGTCTCTGTATCAGATGCTAATTTTACAGGAACTGTACACGTGCACGTTGCGGAGGCCTCGTAATGCTCTATCGAAGACAAATAACTGTTGCAAATGGTTATTTTGAGATAAATTCAGGTTTCGCTGCCGCTTATTTCCCCGCGGCAACAGATGTTATTTTGACAACAGTTGTAGATACTTCGAATGGAAATATTAATTCTTGGGTCGAATGGGATAATTACAGTCAAGTTTGGAAAGTTTATTGTTCAGATTCTACGTACAATGGCACAGTCCACTGTACAATTCATACAAATTAAAATTTCTTGGAGAAAATAAATGTCACGATTATTAAGTGAAAAAAGAATTATTTCCGTCGATACTACATCTGTTAATGCTAATCTTTTCGATGTAGGCGCTTGTGTTATTGATTCGACAAATGAATCCCTTCATGTTTCGGATGGAACAAATTGGACAGAGATCCAACTGGGTTCTGACACAGCTGTCACATACGCAGCATTAGATGCTAGTGGAGACATCGATACTAACTTATCAACTGCAGCAGCGAATACTGTTCCATCATCACAAGCAGTAAAAAGCTACGTTGATGCAAATACTTCATCGATCGGCCGCACAGGCGGTATGGTTTATGGTGGAGCTACCCCTATTGGTGCTGCAGATTCTGGTGACGAATATGGTATCGTGACTGACAATTGTGACATCTTACCCAACGGTCCAATCGCCGCAGGCTGGATTTTTGAAGTTTGGAATTATACAGCTGCAACGTTTAGAATTTCAACAGACGATGGTTCGAACACACTAGCGGATATAGCTGCAAAAACTGGCCCAGCTAGTGCAATTGACATTCTTGGTAGCCAGAAGATCACTTTTATCAAAGCGCGTGGGGAAAACTACATCGCTTGCTATCGTTCATCTATCTAATAATTGAGGAGTTTACATGTCAGATTTCAAAACCGATGGGATCCTAACTGGAAAAGTTAAATTTAATACTGTCACAACTGTAGAACGAGACCTTTTGACTCCCGTAGCTTCTATGACTGTGTTTAATTCAGACACAAACCGCATAGAGATCTATAGTGACGGCAGTTGGGAGTCTTTGACGATTGATTCTGATGTGCCTCAACAGAATGTTCAGCCAACATCGTTTACAGCTCCGGGAGGAGCGGATGTTTATCCGCTCGCTCTCGGTGGCATCACAAGCGATGCTAGCGGTAGAGCTCTGGTTGATGGCCAAATTTTTCAAGATGTGTTAGAGAATCTTTTGTTTCCAGTTCAAGAACCCACGTCTTCCAATCCTGCTGTGTCCTTGTCGTTAGATAAATCATTAGAAATAGTAGGAGCAACAGTCAACGTCACAATGGCCATAAATTTTAGCCAAGGATCCATAAATTCTTCGTGGAACCCTTATCTAGATGACAATGGCCAAGCTGCACCTACGAACTATGTTGGTGCACTGAATAATGTTTCTTGGAAAATCAATAACTCACAAATATATTCGAATACTTTGACTTCGCAACCACACGTTGGCCACGTAGTTGGTGTCGGCCAAACTGACAACCGGTTTCAAGTTGTTGTCTCTTATGACGCTGGTCCCGAACATTTTGATTCAAGAGGAAACGAAATTGCACCATCTGCAGCTGCAGCAGCCGGTTCTGTGACTTCCACTAACAAATATATTCTAGGTACGTATCCGATATACACCAATGAAAATATAGAGACTGCTTTAGATACGCAGCTACCTTTGATTGCAATTGGGTCTTCTACATTTGATTTCGACATCACTTGGACAGAGACTGTAAACAAACATGCATTTTCTATTGCTGACACATTCGGATCCATCTCGATTGCTGCATATAATGCTCTTTCCGGAAATTATGATACTTTGAATGCAAATGATTGGAGTTCTACGCCAGAAGTACGATCAATCAATGGCCAAAATGTGAATTACACCATTTGGCATCACACAGGCGCGAATGCAGGTGCAAGACAGTATAGGATTACGTTAAGTTAAGGAGTATAAGTTATGGCACAAAAAACAAACGGTTCATTTGATTTTCCATTCGGGCTAACAGTACAATTAGAAGGCCCTTTAGATTCAAGGATCACTGTGGAAGAGTTTGCAGACCTTGCAAATGTACCACAAAAATACGATGGAATGATTGTTTCTGTCACAGATGACGCTAACTCAGATAATGTTGGAGTTTATTATTATCTAGATTCTTCAGAGACATGGGTGAAAGTAGGTACTGGCGACGGTGGTGGAGGAGTTCTTGAGTGGGTTGTTGATGCATCTAGTACAGATTCTGAATATGTCCTTACTGGTCCCGGTACACACGCTTCTTATGAAGAAAATCCAAACCTATATCTTATGAGAGGCCAAACATATCGAATTAGAAATGAAACTGGAATACACCCACTAGAACTCAGGGAAAGTGACGAAGGTGCCGCATATACTGAAGGGGTCACTGGGAATGGAGTTTCCAATGGAGTTTTAGAATTTGAAGTCCCATTGGATGCACCAGCGTACTTAGTGTATCAGTGCACTAATCATCCCGCTATGATTGGCTACATCCAAGTATTGGGTACTCCACCCGGCGGTGGTGGCGAAGTTGCAATCCAACCAAATCTAGGGCAACTCAACAATGTTGACACAACTGGAGCTGTCAATAACTCTATAATAAAATACAATGGTGCGAATAGTACGTGGGAAGTTGGAACAGACAATAACAACGCCCAACAAACGCTTTGGAAGACAATGGATGCTGATACTGGAACGACAACGGCTAATTCCACGACAGATACGCTGACGTTCGAAGGTGGAACTGATATAGAGACAACTATTACGGGTGATACAGTTAGGTTTGACTTCACAGGAGCAGGCGCAAGCGGAAATATCTCTGATGGGTATTCTCGAGTTCTCGCAGACACCTCGCTAGGTCTCCAGTTCTTTGTTGGCAATACTGTCCTCAATGCTGGAGTTAGAAAATCAGATGCGCCGCAACTGGCGTGGACAATTACTCCTCCCGTTCATATAGATCCTCAGACAGGCCTTCCTTATCAGGAAACTCCTGATGCTCGAGGTGGTCATCTCATTCCAGATATACATAATGCCTTTGATATAGGGTCAACACAAAAGCAGGTACGACATATATACGTATCTCAAAATTCTATCTGGATGGGTGATGACAATCGTATTACAATCGACCCAGGCAATGGAGAATTCACTTTCCAAAAGAGAAACAGAGATGTTGTTCCTCCAAGCTTGACAGCTGCTGGCATCGACATCGATGCTGTAAAGGCTCGACTTGGCCGAGCAGAAGTAAGAGACTTCACATTAGATGACTGGAAAAAAGTAGGAAAAGAAAAGAACCTCGATATGACCGTAGTTTTTGACACTGCAGAGTCAACTATCTGGGAAAAATCCAAAACTTTGACTTCTTTAGAGAAAGGTGATCAAGTAGCAAGAGTTCCTCAGGTTGAAGTCGATTCATCCGGCGGCCCAATCGATATAACTGACAGATTTATAGATACATCTACAGGAATACTAATTATTTCTGATCACTCAAACGACATCACTATCGATATATCAAGGCTTGCTAAACAAAATACATCTGAACCCTATGAAGTGTATCATGCTGGACAAGGTTCAATTAAAATAGATGCAGTGAATGGCACCGTGTACTCTGTGTTCGAAGATGTAAATCAAAGCGGTTTGACTTGTAGGTCCGGCCAATTCATTAAGCTTTGGTACAACGCAAATAGTGCTAGGATCGAATATATATATCGATCCCTCTAATTGTACACCACGAAATTATATCGTATAATCACTCATAAATGGGAGATTTTATGCATAAAATTGTATTTGTAGCTGATGTTTTCGCTGATGAGTACGCAGGTGGCGCTGAATTAACAACAGAAGCTTTGGTAGAGTCTTGTCCTTTTGACTATATTAAAATCAAAAGCAAAGACGTGACAATTCAAACTCTCGAAATGTATAAAGATGCCTTCTGGATCTTTGGTAATTTCGTTTTCTTAAATTTGCAACTAGTACCAACAATTGCAGCCAACATCAGGTACGCTGTTCTTGAGTACGATTATAAGTTCTGTAAGTACAGATCAATTGAAAAGCACCAATCTGAGACAGGTGAACCGTGCGATTGTAGCGAATCCCAACGAGGAAAGTTAATTTCAGCCTTCTTTTATGCTGCAGATAAATTATTTTGGATGTCAAATGAGCAAGAAGAGAGGTATATCGAATTCTTCCCCTTTCTAGAGCTACACGGACGCGTTCTTGGGTCAGTATTTTCTAGAAAAGATCTTCAATTGATGGATTTTCTCAAGGGTGGATCTACAAACCAAACACATTGGTTAGTACAAGACTCAGATTCTTGGATAAAGAACAAGGCTGCAGCCATCGAGTGGTGTAAAGACAACGACCATGACGTCAAACTCTTCAAAGGCTATACAAGAACTCAACTTCTGAATGCTATGCATGACGCAGAAGGATTTTGTTTTCTTCCATCTGGAGGAGATACTTGCCCTAGGGTTGTAATAGAAGCGAAGGTGCTTGGCTGTGATCTAAAAATCAATGAAAACGTGCAGATGGCCAAGGAAGCGTGGTTTGATAGAGGTACGCCGGATTCTATAGTCAACCACTTGAAAGATCTTCCTAATCGATTCTGGCACGATATAAAAGTAAAATTAGATATTACTTCAACTATTGGAGCATATACAACTACATACAACTGCATTTCTCAAAAATACCCTTTCGAAGAATGTATCCAATCGTTGATAGATACTTTCGATGACGTCGTAGTCGTAGATGCAGGCTCTACTGATGGTACTTGGGAAAGATTGCAAGAGATTGATGGAATTCGAGCATACCAACACAAAGTAGATTTCGACCATCCTCGTTGGGCAATACATTCAGATGGAGATCTTAAGACTACAGCGAGAAAATACTTAGATACAGACTGGTGTTGGCAGATGGACGTGGATGAAATACTTCCCTTGAACCAAAGAGAAAAGATACAAAACCTTCTTCAATCAGCGCCAAAGGCGTATGATTTGATTTCTTTGCCCATCGTCGAATACTGGGGCTCCTCTGGAAAAGTGAGAATGGATGTAAACCCCTGGAAATGGCGATTGAGTCGAAACCACGAAGGGATTATTCATGGGATCCCAAAAGAATTGAGACTAAAAGACGAAGATGGTTTCTTGTATGCGGCTAAGGGAACAGATTCTTGTGATTACGTATTCGACGAAACATTCAATAGAGTACCACATGTTTCGTTTTATCGTGAGAATGTACATAAAGTTAGGGCAAAAGCTCTTCATGGCGATGAACAAGCTAGAGAATCATACGAGAATTGGTACAACTTAGTTATCGAACAGCTACCTACAGTATATCACTATTCGTGGTTTGATATAGAAAGGAAAATTAATTCATATAAAACCCACTGGTCTGCGTTCTGGAAGTCTATGTACGGCCTTGAAAAAGAAGATACCGCAGAAAATAATGTTTGTTTCGACAAGCGATGGTCAGATGTGACTGACGATGATATAAAAGTCCTATCACAACGATTAGAAGAAGAGAAAGGTGGCCACATCTTTCATGAAAAAGTAGATTGGAGCAAGAAGACGCCATGGGTGGAACTGAAAACAAACGGACCTCTAACATTCGATTAGTTCGAAAAATGTATTTGTTGTACCTTTTGGGGGAAAGTACTAATTTTCGAAATGATGGATGGACTCAAGAAGGGTATAAGCAAAAATACCAACAAGCCTTGTTAGAATATATTCGGGATTATTCGTCCCTCAGGGAACTGGGTCGAGAATAATTGTACACTTCGCCTCTTGTGGTTATGATATAAGGTAATACAGGAGCTATTATGTTATTACCCACAGGAAAACCACATGTAAGTTATTCAGAAGTGAAAGTGTGGAAGGAGTGTTCCTATCGTCATAAGTTAGCATACGTAGACAAACTCGACACGTACGAAGCAAATCCCTATGCAGACTATGGTACAGCCGTCCATAATGCGATAGAGAACTACTTAAAGACAAAAGAAATGCATATCGAACCATGTTTGGAAGAAATCAAACAGAAGTGGATTGAAAATGACTACGAAGGTGAGGTGTATGTCGAGAAGATGAAGCCTCACAAGTGGTACAAGAACGACCCTGTCGCTGTTTGGCAAGGATGGGCCCAAGATGTACTCGAGGCTTTCCCCGCTTGGTTAGATGATCAGTTCCCAGAGTGGGAATTAGTGGATGCAGAACACCAATTATACGAATCTATCGAAGGTGAAGATGTGTCTTTCAAAGGTTTCGTTGACTGTTTACTTAAGTGTAAAGACAAAAAGGGCAAAGAACTCTTGTGGGTCATCGACTGGAAGACGACTGGTAAGGCTGGTTGGCTAAGTAGGAAGCGGCGAGACTTCCTTGCAACTGCGCAAGTAGGCTTGTACAAACGATATATCTCTCGTAAATTAAATGTTGATCTTAAAGATATACGCTGTGCATACGTTTTCTTAAAGAGAGGAGCCAAACCTGATAAGTGTATCGATATATTCACCGTCAGTGTCGGCCCAAAATTCGTTGAAAGAGTCGACAAGCTCGTATCATCGATGGTAATAAATGTCAAGAAAGGCTTTGCTATGAAGAATTACAACTCTTGTAGGTTCTGTCCTTTCGCAAACTCGGAGCATTGCAATGGCGGCCAATGGTAAGAAAAAGATTCTAGTATTGTCAGACCACGCACTGAGCACATCAGGTGTTGGAACACAAAGTAGATTCTTAATTAATGGGCTTGTCGATACTGGCAAGTACACAGTCAGGCAGTTTGGTGCTGCTATGAAACACACAAATTACAACATAGTGAAAGTTAATGAAGACTTTATCATCAAGCCAACCGATGGTTTCGGGACTCCCGATATGATAAGGCTGGCTATAGCCACAGAAAATCCAGATCTCATTCTGATTTTCACCGATCCGAGGTTCTTCCACTGGCTATTCTCAATGGAAGACGAAATTCATCAGACCTGTCCAATAGCTTATTGGCATGTATGGGATAATAAACCCTATCCCAAGTTCAACGACATGTATTATGAGTCGACTGATCTTATTGCCTGTCATTCTCACCATACTTTCGAACAGTTATCGCCGGTGTATCCTGACAAAACACATTTTGTGCCGCACACAGTGCCGTCAGAAGTGTATTATCAATTTTCCACAGAAGAAATAGCTGCAGCAAAAAGAAAGTGGCTGCCTAATAAGTCCGATTGGTTCGTTGGTTTTTGGACAAATAGAAATGCTAGAAGGAAACGGCCGAGTGATTTGTTCTGGGCTTGGTCCAAATTCGTCGATAGACTCGAAAAAGAGGAAGGCCATAGAAAAGCTGTTATGTTGATGCATACTGATCCCTTCGACCAAGAAGGCCCAAACATGCTAGCACTTAGAGATCACTTCGGATTAGAAGAAAATGTTGTGTTCAGCACCGAAAGAGTCGGGTTTGATCAGCTCAATGAATACTACAACATTGCAGATTTCACAGTCAACGTGTCACACAGCGAAGGTTTCGGCCTTTCAACTTTAGAATCTATGATGACAGGCACTCCAATTATAGCGCCAATGACAGGTGGCCAGACAAGGCAAGTTATTGACTGCAGATCTGGTGGCCAAAATGGGATTGCACTGCCAATTGAGTTCCAAACGATGGTTGGAAATCAACAGATACCTTACATTCTTGAAGATTATACATCTGTAGATACGATTGCTCAAGCATTTTTCGACATGTATTGTATTAAACAGTTGCCAAAAGGTTATTCACAGCTTTGTGCCCGTGTAAAAGAGTATGTAGATCACGAATTTAATTATGAAAAAAGAATCGACCAATGGGATAATTTGATTGAACACACTATCCAAACGTGGAAAACTCGGTATAATCGATACAAGATGGAGGTTATGTGATGACACACGTACATATCAAGGGGCCACTCTTGTCGATCTCTGGGTATGGTGTGCATGCTAGGCAGATCTGTCGATGGGCTTTCGAACAAGATTTCCAAGTCACAACCGACATCACGCCTTGGGGAAACACCCCTTGGTACACTAATAGAGACGAACAAGACGGATTGATCGATAAAATTATGGAATCTAGTACTCCTTTGAAGAGCACTCCAGACTATTCATTGCAAATAATGCTTCCTAATGAATGGAACCCTACGTTGGCAAAGAAGAATTTTGGCTTCTCTGCAGTAGTGGAGACGGATATATGCAACCCTTTATGGGTCAAGTGCGCACTCCAGATGGATCATGTTATTGTTCCAAGCGATTTTGCGAAGAGATGTTTGGTTAATTCGGGGCTAAAATCGAAGAGAGTAAGTGTAATTCCAGAAGCTTTCTTCGATGCATGCACTGATGAACCCGTCCCACTCGACATAAAATTCGAAACACCAGAGAATTATCTGATGTTTGGACAACTAAGTGGCGATTGGGAAACGGATAGAAAGAATACAGCTACGACACTTGCATTGTTTTGTCGGGCTTTCGAGAACAATCCGGATGTTGGTTTGATAATCAAGACCAACAGTGGAAAAAATTCATCTGTCGATCGACACACAACCAAAATGAAGCTAGCCTCAATCATCAAGCAAGTAAGAAAAGGCCCTTTTCCAAAGGTTTACTTTCTTCACGGATACTTAAATGACAAGGAAGTGTCGTCATTGTATAAACATCAATCTGTGAAAGGGTTAATATCTCTTACGCACGGTGAAGGTTTTGGGCTCCCGTTGCTCGAAGCTGCCGCTTGTGGACTGCCGATATGCGCTACAGATTGGTCTGCACATAGAGAATTTCTTAATTTGGGCGCTTGGAAAAAAGTCGAGTGCAACGTTGAGACTATCCCTTCGAAGAAGGTAGATAATAACATCTTTATGCAAAATGCAAAGTGGGCAAACCCATCGATAGAGCAAGCAACAGAAGCTATGGAAGATTTTGTCAATTCAGAAATGGATGTATCTAACCTACAAGAATCGATATTAAATCGATACTCATACGAAAAGATAGCAAAATATTACGATAAGTTCTGGAAGAGGTGGCGATGATCTGGTTTCTAGGAGGATATGCATTCCTCATTACGTTTTTGTTAGGTATTTCACTGTATTACAATTATAAATTTGGCCGAGCTTTGATTCGCATGGAAGATGCGCTTGAAGTATCATTAGATAAACTCGATGATCGATACCAATCGGTATCTAGTATCCTAGAGATTGATCTATTCTATGATTCGCCTCAAGTGCGTCAAGTAGTTTCTGACATTAAAGAGTGTCAAGAAAGTATATTATATGTTGCAAACGAAATCGGCCGCCTAGAGGAGATCGATGATGGCGAAGAAGAAGGTCGTTAAGCGACGAAGGGGAAAGAGTAAGGCTAAGAACAAAGGTTATTTCACAAAGGTGCACCAAGAAGCCATCGTGGAATTCTGTAAAAGTGACTGCCCCAAAGAAAAAGAGCGACTATACACCGATATAATACGAGTAGCTCTTGAAAAATTATCAGAAAATCTGATATATGTGTACGGTTTCCACAAACAACACGACAATGTCGATGTACTCAAGCAAGACTGTGTCATTAATTTGTATGAAACTCTGCATAAGTTTGATGCATCCAAAGGTCATCGTGCGTTTTCATATTTCAATGTAGTGGCGAAACACTGGTTGATCATTCATTCTCGTAAGAAAAACAAACGTCAGTATCGAATGGTATCGATAGATGATCCGGATAATGAAATTAACGTCGATGCGTTGTTCCATCAGAACGGTCAATTCGTACTTCCGCCTGATACTTTGTTGGAAAAACAAGAAAAAACAGCTGAAATTCTAGAATTATTCCATGAAATTAGAAAAAGAGTGCGTAATGAGCGAGAAGTTAGGTGTGTAGATGCGATTATAGAGATATTTAATAAAGTCGATGAGCTCGATTTTCTTAATAAGAGGGCAATCTTCGTTTATGTTAGGGAAATGTCTGGTCTCAATTCTAAGCAGTTGTCAGTGTGTATGTCATCAATCCGCAATATATATCGCCAACTGAACGGTTCAGGAAAGGAGTTTGATATATTATGAGCAATGGCACAGATCCAGCGATGACTTTCGATGACGTCGCGAAGAAAACAGAGCAATTCGGTGAAATGATTGCCTCAATAGAAGCATTGGAAGACAAGAAAAAGTTCCTATGGCGAGAAATATATGAAAATGCGATTGTAGATCGCATGAATGCGTATATGCTATTCACTGATGTGTATTCATCTATGAGTGGCGATAAAGCAGACCACGTGACACTCGGCCCAATGATGGCAAAGTACATAGAAAGAATGAACAAAGCCAATGATCAGCTTCTTAAATTGGCAGATCTAATTGCAAAAGAAGAAGAAAAGGCCGCTCAGATCGATCCAGAAAATCTATTTGCGCAGATACAGGGGTAGAGAATGGGTACAGGAGGAACACCAGCGGCGGAAAGAACAGGGGCTATCGATACAATCGGTAAATCCAAGTCGGACATGGAAAAACAGCTAGCTCTTAAAGCAGCTGAGGCAGCTTCAACAACTGGACCCGCACCTTTCGAAAGAGCTCTCGTTGCTGAAGTCATCACAGACCCAGAAATATTAGTTGAGCATCTTGAAAAGGAAGAAAAAGAAAATCCTTTTGATGGAAAGTTGAAAAATCCCGAATTAGCTTTAGTCTTACCGCGTGGTGCTTTGCTTGTCAAGAAGATTTCAGAAAAAGGTACCGATCAATTAGACATTGCAATCCCGATGGTGTCGTCACATTTAATGATGCCTGCTAAACCGGGCGAGCAAGTTTGGGTTTTTAGCGATGGTGGTGACTATTTGTTCTGGTTCGGGAGGATCGGGGCATCTGGGATGGTGGAAGATGTAAATTTTACTCATAAAGATAGAGAATTGGAAACACCTATCAAACCACCCACTGATGCGAAATCAAAAGCAGATTCAGCTAAAGGGACAAAAGACAAGACAATCCCTAGGTTCAATGATGGAGTAGGCGGTGGTGTAGGTGGAACTAAAAATTCACCTAAGGGTATGGATTCAGCTACGTTGAAATCGAAGGCTCTCTTGGCCAAGCATGGTGGAGATACTGTTCCACGGTTTACTCCTCGAGTGGGAGATCTTTCTTTGCAAGGCTCAAACAATACATTGATCTGTTTAGGGACAGATAGGGGCTGGAAGAAAGGCGATGATGATTTTTCAGCTAGTAATGCAGATGTTCCAATTAATCCAAACTCTGGCACAATCGACATTGTCGCTGGTAGAGGTGCATTGCCAGAAGCTCCAAAGCCTACTGAAAAGGCATCCAGCGGTGATTCTCCAGCAAGAACTGGTTCAAGGCTTATTAAGAACGAAAATGACGAAATAGAAATAAACAAAATACCAAAATTAAATGAAGAAGATGTCAATAGAGCAGAAGGAGATCCAGATTTCTATCAAGATGCTAGTAGAATCTACGTATCTATGAATTCTCCAATCGATGAAAACTTTTCTTTGGCTGACGAACACATCGATCTTCTGGAGGGTTCTCTGGAGGATAAAGAAGCTGCAGCAATTGCTTTGAAATCTAATGAGATACGTGTCATTGCCAGGGAAGATGGTTCTATTAGGATAGTCAAAGAAAAAGGTGAAGGTGATGCTGCAGCTCAGATCGTCTTAAACTCGGATGGGACGATACATATCCAAGGTAAGAAAATATTTGTAGGTGAAAACGGAGGCAGCGGAAAGGGCCCTTCTGGAACTGAGCCTTACGTAAAGTATTCTGAGTTAGAAAGATACTTGAACGACATTCACGGAGCATTGAATAGTTTCTGTGGTGAAGTTATGGGTCATGCAATACCACTGTTTGGGGTTTCTCCTCAGATTACGTCAGCAGCGACCGCACTCCAAACAGAGCTTAACGTATACAAGAAACGGATAGATAAATTTCCTTCCGACAAAATCTTTGGAGAATGATATGGAGAACAATAGAAACTCAGGCGATGTGAATGAAATCGTAGCTGCTTTACATACTGCAGCCGAATTGGCTGGTATGACCCTCGCAACTGACGATGATTTAAGAAATTTAGCTGACAAAGTCCCATACTTTGGAAAAACAGACCGCAAAAACGTCATCGGCATGCCTTCCTTAATAGGTTCATGGATTACGATGTTCATGGAAATTGAAGATGCATTTCATAAAGCACAGCAAACAACAGAGCAACCATCAGACCCAAACGAAGTAGTGAGAACCATTGCAAAAGAAATAGCATTGGCAGTTCATCATTACGTATCAAACGCGACTGTGACTACTGATGTTAATCCTAATTTAGGTATACCACCGATGGTGTCATCGCCAACTGGCGGCCCACTTATAGGAATGGGACAAGGAAAAGGAAAATTATCGTGAATTTATCGTTGAGTACCTAATTACTTACAGAGGTCAGAGTTATGAGTTTAGTTCGAAATCAGACTAGAAAAACATATTCGTTTAAATCAGCAGGAGTAAGACGAGAAGTATCTCCTTTAGATTCTGTTGCAAAACCGAAGCCACCACCGATTGGCATCAAGACACCGATACAACTAGCTGCTAGTGAAGGTTTGTTCGAGATGCATCGTGACTTAGGGAAACAAGTCTCCGATAACTTAAGAAATTTAATTCTAACTAATCATGGAGAACGCCTCGGATTTTACGATTTTGGCGCTAACTTGAGGCCTATTTTGTTTGATCTCGGCAGTGAGAACGGAGATCTTGAAGCGATTAATAGAATTAGAGCAGCTGTCGTAAAATACATGCCGTTTGTAAATTTACAAGACTTCCAAGTGTTCGTCGACCGTGTGGATAATAAAAACGTGGCCAAGATCGGTATTCAAGTGACGTATTTGGTGCCCAAGTACGATTCGGCATTAAGGTCTCTAGAGATAA
>Ga0163179_10002060_pt1 | contig 14087 bp, 7 predicted proteins | sample AtlANTMetagenome_FD_109643 | JGI IMG/M metagenome (GOLD analysis project Ga0163179, IMG submission 109643) | Marine eukaryotic phytoplankton communities from the Atlantic Ocean - Atlantic ANT 2 Metagenome | ecosystem: Environmental > Aquatic > Marine > Oceanic | place: North Atlantic Ocean...
ATATAAAGGAGGCCATCGTAAAGCATGGGCGACGGGACGTAAGGAGTCCCACGGTCGGCTTTCCAGACAATGGAGTCCGTGACATCCCCTTTTCCCGTGATTGGAATGGCGAGAAGGGAATAGCCTTGGTAGCCGCTCATGCAGTAGACCACTTTGCCGTCAACGATCGGGGACGGAATGCAGTTACCGGTTAACCCCTCTGCCTCCCAGATGATCTCTCCATTACTGAGATCATAACTACGCACCTTCTTGGATGCGGTGGTGATCACCTGGGTTACCCCATTGTGCTCTGCGATCGCCGGGGTCGCCCAGGCGTTCTTCTCATCCCGGTTCTTCTTCCAGAGAGTCTTCCCACTTTTAGCCTCCAGAACCTCTATGGTGGATTGCCCGGCGTGATCGCGAACGAGAACGAGCTTCCCATCATGGACTACCGGCGAGCTTCCTTCCCCAAGGCTCGCGCCAACCTTGGCACGGCCGAGATCACGCACCCAGAGCTTCTCCCCATCGAGACTGTAGGCAAACATTCCGGCCGACCCGAACCAGCAGTAAACCCGCTCTCCATCGCAGAACGGTGAAGCCGAGGAGAAACTCGCATCCCGGTGATGCCCCTCGTGTGGCACGAGGATCTTCGCCACCTTTCGCCAAAGCTCCTTTCCCGTATTCCGGTCCAGGCAGAGCACAACCATCTGGTATGCGGTGTTGGGATACTTGATCCCAAAGACCCTTTCCGGCTGATCCTCCGGCTTCGGAAGAGAAGGGTCTACCTGACCCGTGTTGACAGCCGTAGTCAGGAAAACTCGATCGCCCCACACGATCGGGCTGGAGGTCCCGTGGCCTTCGATCGCAACTTTCCACGCAACGTTTTTCTCCTCGCTCCACTCCACCGGTGGCTGCGCCGTGCGAGAGACCCCATTGTTCTCAGGACCACGCCACTGGTGCCAATTCTGGCCCACTGAATGGCGGACAGGATTCGCCCCAACAGAAGAAGATACTACACAGAGAAGAGTCAGAAAAAGGAGCCTCATGAGTTTCCAGCGTTAGGCCAGCATGTGCATTTGCGGCGTGTGCCAGACTTCGACAGGTGGCAAGGGATCAGACTATGGAGACGGAGGATTTCCGCAGAAAAGCACATGACAACTTTCTGATTATCTTCCTCGCAAACCCTCCATATTCGAAACTTTTTCTTTCGATGCCGCCCCCAAACCCGGAAAACCCGTTCCTCTCCCGGAAAGACTAACTCAGGAATCTCCTGCTCACGGGGCCCGGGCATGGTCACACCATCAAAGCGTTGCGGACCGGGAGCGCGATCCCTATACCCCGTAGATACAATGGAATTCCCTACCGGGAATCCAACTTGTATCCCCTGCGGGGGAGAAACCCATCTACTTCCCATCGAAACCTTCGCATGAAAAATCGAGCCCTCCTCATCCCCCTCTTCGCAGCCGCCACGATAGGGATCACAGTCGCTTTGCTTGCAGCCCCCAAGGGGGCCGACCAACGCAAGGACGATCCGCGGAGCGGCCCCATTCGGGTGCTTTTCCTGGGCCACGACAGCAAGCATCACAACAGCAACATGTTTTACCCGATGCTCGCGAAGGGTCTCGGCCGGGATGCCATCTACTTCGACTATGTCACGACCGTCGAGGAGGCCTTCGGAGATTCCGATTACCTGAACAAGTTCGACGCCGTACTGCTGTATGCCAATCACGGTTCCATCACCCCCGTCCAATGGCAGAACCTTAAAAACTATGTCGAAAATGGCGGTGGATTTGTGCCCGTGCACTGCGCGAGCTGGTGTTTTGGCAACGAACCGGAATTCGACCAGCTGGTGGGCGGCCGCTTCGACAGCCACAAGGGAGGCATCTTCACCGCAAAGGTCGTCCAGGAGGACCATCCGGCCATGACCGGCGTAGAAGAATTCGAGGCCTGGGACGAAACTTACAAGCACCGGAACCACAACGAAAAGGACCGGACCGTTCTCATGGTGCGCGACGTCGCCGGACCGAATGACAACATCAAGGAGCCCGAGCCGTGGACCTGGGTACGCACTCAGGGGAAGGGACGGGTGTTTTACACCGCATCGGGCCACGACGAGCGGGTCTGGAAACAAACCGCATTCCACCAGTTGCTGAAAGCGGGGATCCTCTGGTCCGTAGGTGATGAACGAAAGCAGTCCTACGACAGGTTCATCGCTGGACGAACACCTCTGAAATACGAGAAGCGCGGAGACATCCCGAACTACGAGAACCGGCCGGAACCACTCCCCTACCAGCTGCCTCTCTCCGCAGAGGACAGCATGGACTACACCCAGGCCCCGGTGGGCTTTCGCCTCGAGCTCTTCGCGAGCGAACCAGACATCATCAACCCGATCGGCCTCGCCTGGGACGAGCGCGGCCGTCTCTGGGCCGCCGAAACAGTCGACTATCCGAACGAGCTGACCCCCGACCGGGTTGGTAACGACAAGATCAAGATTCTCGAGGATACTGATGGAGACGGAAAATGCGACAAGGTTACCGTCTTCGCCGACGGACTCAACATTCCTACCTCCCTCACCTTTGCGCGGGGAGGCATCATCGTCGCCCACGTTCCAGACTTCCTGTTTTTGAAGGATACCGATGGGGACGATCGAGCTGACGTACGCGAGATCCTCAACACCGGCTGGGGGACCGGGGATACTCATGCCGGCCCATCGAACCTCCGCTACGGGTTCGACAACTGGATCTGGGGCACGGTGGGCTACTCCTCATTCAGCGGCACGGTCGGGGGCGAGCAAAAGCGCTTTGGGTCTGGAGTCTTCCGAATGAAACCCGACGGCTCGGCACTCGAGTTCATGCACCAGTTCAACAACAATACCTGGGGACTCGGCTTCAATTCGTCCGGGGACGTCTTCGGATCGACAGCCAATAACAATCCCAGCTTTTTCTGCGGCATCCCTGCCACCGCCTACCGCGATGGCAAGAAGGGCATGACTGCCAAGATGATCGCTACCGATCGCTCCTTCCACCCGATCACACCCAACATACGCCAGGTCGACGCATTCAACAACTACACCGCCGGAGCCGGGCACACCCTCGCAACCTCAGCGGCCTTCCCCGACTCTTACCGCGAGAAGGTGGCCTTCATTGGCGGACCCACCGGACACCTTCTCGGAAAATACCACCTCTCCCCTGCTGGCGCTGGATACAAGGCACAGAACGGATTTGCCTTTCTCGCCTCCGCGGACGAATGGTTCTCCCCGGTTGCAGCCGAAGTCGGGCCGGATGGCAACCTGTGGGTCGCGGACTGGTACAACTTCATCATCCAGCACAATCCAACTCCAAGCAAGGGCCGAGGCGGCTACGACGCTCAGAGAGGAAGGGGCAACGCCCACGTCAACCCCAACCGTGATCGGGGCCATGGCAGGATCTACCGTGTCATCTGGGAGGGGGCTCCCGCGTCGCCAATCAAGTCCGTTGAGGGCGCGAGTGACGACGACCTTGTCAACGCCCTGCACAGCGACAACCTGTTCTGGCGGCAGACCGCGCAGAGGCTTCTCGTTGACGGCAACCGAAAGGGTGCGACCTCCGGGCTGAAAGCCATGGTTCGAACCGCCGAGGCAGGATCCATTCAGGCCTTGTGGACCTTGAACGGACTGGGGGAACTCGACTCCGAAACCCACCAAGCGGCCCTCATGAGCAAAAACCCTGCCCTCAGGCGCAATGCCGTCTCGGCGCTGGGTAATGGCGCGGACGCCCTCCAATTGTTTTTTGACACGGCGATCGTGCAGGACGATGAGCTCATCGTGCGTCTTGCCGCCTTCAACAAGATGGCACAGTTCGAAGACACCGAAACGGTCACCCTCGCCGCCAAGAAACTTATTACCGATAACGCCAACGCCAGTGACCCGTGGCTCTCCCAGAGCCTGCGCAACGCAGGAGCCGACCCCGTCAAGAGGGGCCCCTCGAAACTCGGCAAGGAGCTCTTGTCCAACGGGTCCTTTGAGCAGCTTTCCGGCGATTTCGCAGCGGGTTGGGCCGGCCGCTCCTTCCGGGGCACCGCCCGCCACCGCCTCGCCGACACCGCGCGAACCGGCAAACACTCCATCGAGATATCGGCGGACAAGGCGGCCGAATGGGGAGTCACTATCGATGTGCCGGTAGATCGAAATTCGGAATACGAACTCAGCGCATGGGTGAAGACCGACAAGGTCGGCGGCGGTGGCCGCGGCGCCCTCCTCTACATCAGCGCACACCCCGACGCTCCGGGCAGCAACGGCATCAAGGGCACGCAGGACTGGACCCAGATCAAACTCCGGTTCAATTCGGGTTCCTCCAAATCGGTCAGCATCAATTGTCTCTTTGGAGGCTGGGGCACTTCCAGTGGCACGGCGTGGTGGGACGATGTGAGCTTGCGCAAGGTCGAGTATGAAACGATTTCGGATGACGAACCCAAGCTCACCAAGGGCGACGCGGCGCGCGGAAAGGAAATCTTCAGAACACATCCCATTGCCAATTGCGCCCGCTGCCACATCGTGGGTGGAGTCGGCGGCCCGGTCGGACCGGCCCTCGACACCATCGCCAGCCGCAAGCAGGAAGATTACATCCTTGAGAGCCTGGTCGATCCCGGAGCAACAATCGCGGAAGGCTATCAGGGAAAGGTCTCCCCAATGCCTCCCATGGGAGTCCTTCTGAAACCACAGGAGCTTGCCGATGTGATGGCCTATCTCATGACCCTGAAGTAAAGCCCGGCTTGGACCCTGCAGGCGCCTCTTCCCTTATTCATGGGGAGGCCGCACTTCTTTCCGTGTCCTCCCCCCAAAGATCCTCATTACTTCCTTGTCGGACTTCCGGATGAAGGCATTGAACCTCGGATAAAACTCCTCGAGCTCCAACCCCATGTGTTTTTCAAAGGCCACCGATTTTCCCAGGGGCAGGATATCGCAGTACCAGTCCTTGAGGACCGTCTTCTCGGCAACACCCTGTTCATGAATCAGGTAGGCCGTGGCCCATGCGCCAAGCATGTAGTAGACTTGGGCGGACCCTTCCTTTTCCCAAAGGCTTTCGTCATCCAGCCTGAAGGCCCCCTTCTCCGCCAGATAGTCATTGATCCCAGGCCGCCCGATATTTCCACCAGTCGTCCGCAGTTGGAGCATATACTCGGGGAAATCGATCAGATTCAGGTCCTGCATGAATTTGGCTGAGCTGTAGGTGGCTGCGCCCTCTGCCATCCAGGAGTTGAAGTTCTTCTCAGAGGTGCGCGCTGCGTAGGAATCCACCTGGGATACCTGGAATACATGGTGATATTCGTGGAGGGCACCCCACGTGTTTTCAACCGGATCCTTCTCCCTGCTGCCTGCATTCGTGGTGACATCCTCATACAACCGGTTGGCGGGATCACTCCACGTCAGCCCCCCGTGGCTCTCGCCAGCCAGCACGAAGCCTATTTCCTCGATGATGTTTTCCTGATTTAAAAAGGACGCAACCTGCTCCTCTAGAGGGCGTTCCGTCCCGGGACTTGCACGGAGCCGGGCCCGCTCCTCATAGATCCGCCGCACACTCTCCTCACTGGCCGGTCCGAGCAAATAAACGCAGTAGGGACCGTAATTACCAAAGTAGTTGACCGCGTAGGTGAGCCCCCTCTTGTAATACCTTAGCAAGGATCCGTCGTCATTGAGCCCCTCCGCGATGAAGAACCTCGGCGAAACCTTCGTTTCCCTCGTGAGGGAGTGGCGCGGCACCGGAACAGCCTCCGGTCCGCAGGGAGCAGTCCATCCGACGGGGACGGTCAACAGGGCAAGCATCAGGGCACGCATACGGCTGGATAATGATCACCGTGCCGGCCTCGGGCATCAAACCAAATCCCACCCGGCAGCATGGCCCACGGCTCCTTCCCTTCAGCTTCCTCCCCTCTCCTGCTCTTTCCCGAATTGGGGCACTACGCCATTACCAGTGAGTTCTCCCCCCAGGAGCCAGGTCAGATTGAACCGAACCAGGTAGGATCCCTTGAAAGGGTCGTGCTCGTAATGCAGATAGACCCAACCCTCGCTGGGGGTATCCGGCCTCCCAACCGCGAGGGAGGAATACCCACTTCGGCCGGGATCGACGAGACGCTTGATGGGCCAGGTCCCGCCCCCGTCGAAACTCACCCACACGGTCACCCGTTCACGGTGAGAGGCCTCGGTATCCAGATTACTGAAAAGGAGAATATCCCGATCCTTCAGGGGCAGCCGCGTTAATCCACCCATACACCCGTAGGTCCGACCCTGGTCGCCATCCGGCAGGACCTCCACGATGCGCCAGTCCTTCCATGTCACTCCCCCATCGCGACTCCACGCCTCCCGTCGACGCTTATTGCGCGGCCGCTCGGACCAATGAACGCGCGAATTGTAATAGATGCGCCCATCCGACAACTCAACCAAGGCGGCCTCCCCGGTCCCGTTTTCCGGGAAGGGCGCGCTCACTTCCCAGGACGTGCCCCCATCGTCGCTGTAAATCGCATTGGTATACTGCAATGGCCACTCCGCACCACCGCCATTGGGTCCGTAGTAGCGCGAAGGTCTCAGCAAACGCCCCCTGTGGGGACCACGCTCAAGTGTAATGCCATGTTCGTTCATGTGCATCGAGGGGGTGTTCCCCTTCAAGTCCTTGCCAATCGTCGCCTTCTGGATCTCCCACGACTTCCCGTCGTCACTACTCCTGCAGAGAGTCAAGGGCGCAGGGGGCTGACGCTCTTCAACGAAGACGAACACGTCTCCAGAGCTGGAATCAACCGTAGTTCCTCCGCCATGATAACCAGCCGCGGCTACTTGGATCAGATCACCCCAGGTCTTCCCTCCGTCTTCACTCCTGCGCACGACGACCCCGTCATTACCCCAGACAACCAGCACCGTCCCCTTCCGGGTCACAACAACATTAGGGTAACGCTGGTCATCAAAAACGCGCCGTTTTTCGAACCTCGCTTCTCCCAAAAAGGAAGAAAGCGTTTCTCCGGCCAGGATTTCGCACGGAAAGAACGCGAGAATGAGGACCGCGGATGCGGCTAACTTTAGTAGCTTGGTCACCCTGTCGAGATAGCCAGCGACAACCACCTTGATCCAGCTCATAACGGCACGTTCCGGCAACTTAACGCAGGCCTCCCGGCAAAAGCGGGCCGCTGTTCGGAGAATGTGCGCAAATTTCACATTTCTTAGCCGATCCCACCCACTGAAAGTGCAGCAAGTCCATTAGTCGATTGTGGACAACTCAAAACCGGCTTTTTCCCGGCCAAATCACCTTGCTTTTAAGGGGCCTTCCACTGGGAAGCACACAAGAATGCGCGTCTCTCTAGACATTTTCTCTCTTTCACCCTAGCTCTCTCGGCGGCAGATAAACCTGCACCCGGTAATCCTATGCTGAAAGATGGCTTTGAACTGATGATCGTTGGAATGGGCGTCGTGTTCGCCTTCCTCACCCTGCTGGTTATCTGCCTCGGGATCGCCTCTCGAATATTGAGGGGATTTCCGGACGAAGAGCAGGAATCGCCGCAGCCCACTCCTCCACCCGCTCAGTCCACTACACGGCACCTGGTAGCCGCCGCGGTCGCTGCCGCCCAGCGCACCCGTGACCTGTCACGCTGAGATCCGCCCGTGCCAGATCATCTTTCCCCAACGTTCCCATGAAGAAGAAAATCCACGTCATGAACACCGCGTTCCGGGACGGCTTCCAAAGCGTCTTCGGAGCCCGCGTCTTCACCAAGGACTTCCTCCCCGCGGTGGAAGCGTGCCGCGAGGCCGGAATGACCCATTTTGAAGCGGGCGGCGGAGCCCGCTACCAGAGCCTCTACTTTTACTGTAACGAGGACGCCTTCGACATGATGGACTCCTTCCGGGAGGCCGCTGGACCCGACGCAGACCTTCAAACCCTCGCACGCGGCATCAACGTGGTCGCCCTCGACTCCCAACCACGGGACATCATCGACCTCCACGCCCGCATGTTCAAGAAGCACGGGATGACCACGATCCGAAACTTCGATGCCCTCAATGACGTCAACAACCTGATCGATTCCGGGAAGTCAATTACCGACGCAGGCCTCAACCACGAAGTCTGCGTAACCATGATGGCCCTCCCGCCCGGATGCAGCGGCGCACACGATCCAGACTTCTACCTCAAAATCCTGGAGGACATCCTCGAGGCTGCTATTCCCTTTACGGCCATCTGCTTCAAGGACGCGTCCGGAACGTCCTACCCCTCTGTCATCCACGAGACCATCAAGCGGGCCCGCCAGCGTCTCCCCGGAGAAACGAAAATCGTTTTTCATACCCATGACACGGCCGGCACCGGAGTGGTCTGCTACCAGGCCGCGATCGAAGCCGGAGCGGACCAGGTCGACCTCTCCCTCGCTCCATGCTCGGGGGGCACCTGCCAACCCGACGTCGCGAGCATGTGGCACGCGCTGCGGGGAACAGACTTTGAGCTCGATATCGATATCGACCGTGTGATGGAAGCGGAGGCTGTCTTCAAGGACTGCATGAAGGACTACTTCATGCCACCTGAAGCCAAGGCCGTCGAACCGCTGATCCCCTGGAGTCCCATGCCCGGCGGTGCCCTTACCGCCAACACCCAGATGATGCGCGACAATGGCATTCTCGACCGTTATCCGGAGGTTATTGACGCGATGGGAGAAGTAGTCCGTCTCGGCGGGTTTGGAACCTCTGTAACCCCCGTCAGTCAGTTCTATTTCCAGCAGGCTTTCAACAACGTCATGTTCGGCCCATGGGAAAAATTCGCCGAGGGCTACGGCAAGATGGTCCTAGGCTACTTCGGAAAGACACCCGTCCAGCCTGATCCTGAAGTTGTCAGAAAAGCCTCGGAGAAAATGGGCCTAGAGCCCACCACCGAGAGCCCGCTCGAGATCGATGAGGCCAACCCCGACAAGGGAGTCGCACCCGCGAGGGCCCGCCTTGAAGAGGAAGGTCTCGAGGTGAGCGAGGAAAACATCTTCATTGCCGCCTCATGCGGGGAGAAGGGTATTGCCTTCCTGCAGGGCAACGCCACCACCGGTGTCCGCAAGATCGAACCGGAATCCTCCACGGAGGCGTCCAACGCTTACACCGTGTCGGTGGACGGCGAATCCTTCGTCGTGCGCTTTGATGACCACGGCAAGGCTTCCGTCGATGGCCGCAATCACGACATCAAGGTGTCCGAGGGAGACAGCGCCGACGGAAAGGCCGCCCCGGCGAGCACCGAAGACCTGTCCAGACTCGACGCCCCCATGGCCGGAACCGTCTACAAGATCGTCGCCCAGCCCGGCCAGAGCGTCGGAGAGGGAGAGACCATTCTCATTCTCGAGGCCATGAAGATGGAGATGACCGTTGGGGCCCCCTTCTCCGGAAGAGTCCACGAACTCCTTGTGAAACCGGGTGACCAGGTCACCGCCGGCCAGTTGCTCGCCACGCTTTCCTGACCAGATGAAAACCCGGCGCCCTTCAATCATCCTTCTTCTGACTATCGCCCTCGCGGTGGTTTGTTCGGTGGCAACCGCACTTGCTGCCGGTGAACCAGCGGCAATCAGCCCCGAATCTTCCGAGGGAGCGGCCACAAAGATTCGCAACCTCTGGGAAAGCACCGGGTTGCACGGCTATTTCACAAATGGCCTTACGGGTTTCCTCATGCTCGTAATGGTGGCAGTCGGCCTTCTCCTGATCTACCTCGGGATTGCCAAGAAATTCGAGCCGCTTCTCCTGATCCCCATCGGCTTCGGAGGAATTCTCGCGAACATTCCCTACAGCGGAATGACCGAGGAAGGCGGATTTCTGTATATGATTTTCGATTTCGGAATCGATACCGGAATGTTCCCCCTTCTGATCTTCATGGGCGTGGGCGCCATGACTGACTTCGGGCCGCTCCTTGCCAACCCCAAGACCGCCTTGCTCGGAGCCGCCGCCCAGTTCGGGATCTTCTCAACCCTGATCGGAGCGCTCTGGCTCTCCGGCGCGCTGGACGCCATCAATTTTTCCATCCAGGACGCAAGCGCTATCGCGATCATCGGCGGAGCGGACGGCCCCACCGCCATCTTCCTGGCTGGAAAACTCGCGCCCGAACTCCTCGGCGCAATCGCGGTGGCGGCCTATTCCTACATGGCTCTCGTTCCCATCATTCAACCGCCCATCATGAAACTCTTCACTTCCGCAGAGGAGCGCAAGATCGAGATGAAGCAACTGCGACCGGTGAAGAAGATCGAACGCATTATCTTTCCCCTGATGGTAGTCGGCATCTGCGCCCTGCTCCTGCCCTCGGCCTCACCCCTCGTCGGCATGCTCATGCTGGGCAACCTCTTCAAGGAATGCGGAGTTGTGGAACGCCTCTCCCGGACGGCTGCGAACGAACTGATCAATATCGTCACCATTCTCCTTGGGCTCGGCGTCGGATCCAAACTGGCGGCTGATAAATTCCTCGCCTACGAGACGCTCGGAATTCTAGGCCTCGGTCTCCTCGCCTTTGCTATCGGCACAGCCTCCGGAGTTCTCCTCGCCAAGATCATGAACCTCTTCCTGAAGGAGAAGATCAACCCCCTCATTGGGTCGGCTGGCGTTTCCGCTGTTCCGATGGCCGCACGTGTCACAAACAAGGTCGGCATGGAGGCCAATCCCAACAACTACCTCCTCATGCATGCAATGGGTCCCAATGTGGCGGGCGTTATCGGCTCCGCGGTAGCTGCCGGCGTCCTTCTCGCCCTGGTAGGGTAAGGAAAAGAAGGGAGCGGAATTGTGGCTTTAAGAGCACACAACGAATCGAGCGATCCTGCTGGGAAGAATAAAACCTCGAGGCGTTCGCAACTATTCTTGAGAAAGTCAGTTTAACTTCTCAGGGAGGCGAACAATTGGGCTTTCTTGCTGTGCAGGCCGAAGACATTTCTTCCATGAGAATCAAACGTACCATCTGTCTCGTGCTGGTCGCTGTTGGTCTGCCCGGCTTGGCGGTGCCTCAACTGCTTGCTGAGAAGGAACTGTCGAAGAAAGAGATCAGGAAGGCCGAGAGAATGGCCGAGCGAAAGAAGAAGGGCAGGTCGATTCCGGAGGCTGGCGAGAAACCGGTGATTGAACCGTTGGAGCTGCGACCGCTTGCCGGGGTGAAGAATCCACCGCCTGTGGCGATCAATCGTGCACTGGCCCTGAGCCAGCAGCAGGTGCAGCAGGCTGCGGCTGCCATCGATCGACGCATTGCCTCCAAGCTCACTGCCGCGGGCCAGGAACGCAACGGGCTTTCCAGCGATGAAATATTCGTGCGCCGGATCTACCTCGATACCGTGGGGCGGATTCCGACTCCCGAGGAGGCGCAGAGTTTCGTCAAGGATGCCAACCCCGACAAGCGCGCAGCTCTCATCGACAAGTTGCTCGTGAGCGCGGGCTACGTGTCCCACCAGTTCAACTGGTATGCCGACACGCTTCGCATCAAATCGACCATCAAGCGCGCCAAGTATGGCCTCTATCAGCGCTGGCTGAAGGATGGCATCCGCGAAAACCGTTCCTGGGACGAGACTGTGCGCGGCATGCTCGCCGCCGATGGCAGCACGGCCACCAATGGTGCGACCGGCTATCTCCTTCGGGATACCGGCATGCCCCTGGATAGTCTTTCGAACACTCTTACGGTTTTTCTCGGTGCAAATGTGAGTTGCGCCCAATGCCATGACCACCCCCTCGCCGACTGGACTCAGAGGGAGTTCTACGAAATGGCCGCCTTTTTCGGCGCGACCGATGTGAGCCATCGTGATCCGCGCAAAGTCGGCAACCGCATCAAGGCCCACGCCGATCTCACCAAGCAGGATGGCGCTACGGTCTTCTCGCCGAGCATGCACCGGATCAGGGACACGGGTAAGAACGGACTCAGCTACCCTGAGGACTACGCTTACGATGATGTGAAGCCGGGGTCCTTGGTAATACCCCGCCTGATTTCCTGGAGCCTTTCGGATTACAAGGGGCCGGCCTACCGGGTGGACCTGAAGAATACTCATACGCTGCGTGATTCCTTCGCGCGCTGGATGACCCACCCGGACAATCCACGTTTTGCGGCTAATATCGCCAACCGTATGTGGAAGCAGATGTTCGGGATTGCCGTGCACGAACCGATCTATGACCTCGATGATCTCAAGAAAGGCTCCCATCCGGAGCTCCTGGCCGGGCTCGCGCGGTTGGTGGTGGGTCTCAAGTTCGACCTGCGGGAATTCCAGCGCGTGGTCTTCAATACGCATGCCTACCAGGCAGCGGCCAGTCCCACGCCGCCCATCGGTGACATCGGCGGTTACCTTTTTGCTGGTCCGGTGCTTCGCCGAATGACCGCCGAGCAGGCCTGGGATTCCATTCTGATCCTGGCATTCGGGCCTGATATCGATCAGTTCCAGGTGGACAGGTCGCATCAGACCACTCGCTTTGCGTTGGATTTCGATGCCATGGAGTCGAGTAATGAGGTCCTGCAAGACACCGTCCTGGCCTTCAAGAAGGCGGGATATATCGGTGGGGGCAGCAAGAAGCGGCTTTCCGAGAAGGACCTGGCAGGTTCCGGGATGATGCCGCAAAACTTCGGGCGGTCCTATGTGCTACGGGCCTCGGAGCTGCCGCAACCGGAGGCGGATACACATTTCCTGCGCCTGTTCGGCCAGTCCTCGCGCGATATTGCCAACGACGGTAGTCGTGAGGGAAGCATTCCCCAGACACTCATGCTCATGAACGGAAAGTTCAGGGAGTTGCTGATGGACTCCGACTCCCGTCTCATGAAGGCGGTACGTGCGCCTGAATCCACTGTAGGCTCGCTCCATGAAATCTACCTCAACTTCTTCAGCCGTCTGCCAACCGAAGAGGAGAAGGCCCTGCTGCAGCGTGAATTCAGAAAGGGTCTCTCTCTCGATGAGTTGGCCTGGACCCTCTTCAACACTCCCGAGTTTCTATTCGTCCAGTAGGCTCGAACTGGCTCGACCCTTTACGTCCTGACTAATCCCCGGCTCATGATCCATCGACGACACTTCATCGAGCGCGCTGCGAAGGCCGCCTTCGGTCTCTCGGTTCTTCCTAATGTGGCGCGCGGCTCCGGGGTGCAATCAACCCGCGGCTTGACTGGCTTCGGTTCTGCCAAGCGCATCATATTCATCAACGTAAAGGGGGGCATGAGCCATATCGACACCTTCGACCCCAAGAAGGGCAAGGCCAAGGGGCCGGGCGCTGCGATCAGGAGCTCGGCTGATTTCCAAGTGACCGAATACCTGCCCGAAACTGCCAAGGTAGCGGACCGCATCGCCCTGATTCGAACGATGACGGCCAAGATCGGAGTGCATGCACCAGCCCAGTATGTCATGCGGACTGCGTTCGCTAAACGCAACACGATCAAGCATCCCAATCTCGGGGCCTGGGCTCAGCACTACCTTGGTAACAGTCACGACACCTTGCCGAGTTCGGCCTGTATCAATGAGCCTCCACGCTACGGCAACGGCTTCTTCGCCCCGACCTACAGCCCTATCCCCATTCTGGAGCCATCGGCCGGGTTGGCTAACCTTGACCCCGATGGGGGCACGGAGCGCCTTAAATCAAAACTCGAATTGGCGGACACCCTCAGTGAACGCTTTGTTGCGAAGTATCAGGATAGCAATGTCGGTGCCTACCGGGACTTCTACGACGAGACGCTGCGCCTCTTGCGCAGCGATGACCTTAAGGCCTTCGATCTCAGCCAGGAGAACAAGGCTACCCGCGAGTTCTATGGCGATTCCAAGTTCGGACAAGGTTGCCTGCTGGCGAAGCGTCTGGTTGAGGCCGGGGTCCGCTTCGTTGAGGTCACCAGCGATGGCTGGGACATGCACCAGGACATCAAGGGTGACATGACTGACATCGCTCCAGCCTTCGACCTTGGTTACGCGGCGCTCATCCGGGATCTGGAGCGCTCCGGCTTGCTCGATTCAACCTTGGTGGTGCTGGCAACCGAGTTTGGCCGCAAGCCGGATTACAATGGAGCAGGACGCGGGCACTATCCACTCTGCTTTACCGTTGGTCTTGCCGGTGCCGGCGTGAAACCTGGCTTTGTACTTGGTGAGAGTGATGAGCGGGGTGCGACACCTGATGTCCCACGCACGGTGGGAGACTTCCACGC
>Ga0163179_10002062_pt1 | contig 14085 bp, 13 predicted proteins | sample AtlANTMetagenome_FD_109643 | JGI IMG/M metagenome (GOLD analysis project Ga0163179, IMG submission 109643) | Marine eukaryotic phytoplankton communities from the Atlantic Ocean - Atlantic ANT 2 Metagenome | ecosystem: Environmental > Aquatic > Marine > Oceanic | place: North Atlantic Ocean...
AAATAAAGGTGTAAAAAGTTTCGTTGGAATTTTAATGTAGTGATATGCAGGAGCCATGAAAAAATCAGTATTAGGAAATAAATTCTTCTTTTCTCTCATGTCTGCTTCCATAATTGCAGCAATATCATGTAACATTTTTTTTGCATGCGATTTACTTAATTCTTTAGAGTATGCTTTTATTATGTCGCTTCGAGGATCTTTAACTGAATATACAGCATGACCAAATCCCATAATTTTTTCTTTGTTTTCTAATTTTCTGTCTATGTAATCTCTTACTTCCTCTGTCGAATTCACTTCTTCAAGCATTTTCATTGCTTCTTCATTTGCACCACCATGTAGAGGGCCCCTTAAACTTCCTACTGCAGCAGTTAAACACGAATGTATATCTGATAGTGTAGATGCACAGACTCTTCCGGTAAAAGTAGAAGCATTAAATTCATGCTCAGCATATAGAGTTAAGGACACATCCAAAGTTTTTTTATGCAAATCTTCTATATCTTCTTGTCTTAAAAGTTTGAGGAAGTGTCCAGCGACTGATTTTTCACCAGTATTTTGTTCAACTTTAATATTCTCATGTGAATATTTATACCAATAAACAATAGCTGTAGAAGTTATACCTAAAAGTCTTTTAGCTACAGATAATTGCTCATCAAAACTTTTCTCTGGCTCAGTAACACCCATATAAGAAATAATAGTCCTTATAACTTCCATTGGATGAGCATCGGCCGGTATTGATTCAAGAACTGAAATTAAAGAATTTGGCATAGTTCTTAGTGAAACTAATTCATCTTCAAAATCAGACAATTGTCCTTTATTTGGTAAATGTCCTAAAAGCAATAAATAGGCAACTTCTTCGAAAGAAGCATACTTAGCTAAATCTTCGATGCTATAACCTAGATACCTTAAACTTCCTTCTTGTTCTACAGTTGATAAAGAGGTTTGTCCTGCTGTCTGGCCTCTTAATCCAGCTCCTTCAAGTTTTTTCATTGCTTTATTTCGTAAAAATTTATTCCTCTTTTAATAATCTCTCTGCCTCTAGATTTTCTCCATTTGTTTGTGTCCCTTAGACTATATACACAACCACAGTACTCTTGTTTATAGAATTTCTCTTTTTTAGAAATCTCCAACATTCTTGAAGATCCGCCTTGCTTTCTCCAATTGAAATCCCAGAAGCCCAGACTATTATAACGATTTGCAGCTCTTAGACCAGAATTGTTGATTTGATCTAAGTCTTTCCATCTAGAGATTCCTAATGTCGTTGCAAATATTTTGAAATTGTTTTCGTATGCATATAAAGCCGTTCTTTCAAAGCGCATATCAAAACATACAGTACATCTTTCTCCCCTTTCAGGTTCATCTTCTAGACCTTTAACTCTCTCGAACCAATTATCTTTGTCATAGTCTGCATCAATAAAATCAAAGCCCAGTTTTTCTGCAAAACGAATATTTTCATCCTTTCTAATCTCATATTCTTCCTTTGGATGTATATTGGGATTATAAAAATATATTGTCGTTTCTATGTCTGAAGCAGCGACTGCTTCCATAATTTCTCCAGCACATGGAGCGCAACAACTATGGAGCAGTAGTTTTTTTTCCTTATTTGGCATTTCAAGTTTTGGTCTATTGAAATTATCTGCTGAAAAATTATTCATTCAATAAATAGCTCCTTAAATCATTGTAGTTATCAAAATTGATTATATCAGTCCTAGAATCTCTTATTTCCTGAGGTGCAAAAATAAATGCTCCTGATGATTGATCTATCATTTGTATATCATTATAAGAATCTCCTATACAAAAACATTCAAAATCCATGCTTTGAAATCCCCTAACTACGTTTTTTTTAGGTTCTTCTTGTCGCTTTTCATAACCAACAATAAATCCATTATCAATTTTTAGGTGGTGACAAAATATAGGGAAATTACCAAGCTTTTTTACTACTGGCATACATAATTCATAAAAAGTATCTGAAACAATAATAATTTGGTAATGGCTATTTATTGAATTTAAGAAATCTTTAGCTCCATCAAATGGCTCTACACTTTCTAAGAATTCTGACAACGTTTCAAAACTTATCTTATTGTTTTCAAGGGCTAACATTCTTGTAGACATTAGTTCGTCAAAATCTGCAATGTCGCGAGTGGTCAGATCTAATTCTGGCACTTTGAATTCTTTACCTATTTCTTGCCAAATTTCAGGGGCAAGGGTCCCTTCTAGATCACTACAAAGTATTTTCATTTTGGATTATTTATGCCATATGGCACATGGCCAGTTGATACATGACTCGTAGCTTCAATGCAGTTCTCTGTTAGATCATCAAAAAATATGTCAGCAGAAAAACCCTTTAAAAATTTGCCTTTTGATAAGCCGCCAAGAAAGAAAGTCTCATCTATTCTTATGTTTTCTTCTCTTAGTGTATTTATAACTCTTTTATGCGCAGGAGCAGCCCTAGCAGTTACCAAGGCTATCCTAATTGGACATGTATCAGCGGGGTAGTTTGACTGAATGATATTCAGCTTCTTCAAAAAACCATTGAAAGGTCCAGGAGCGATAGGCTTTTTTGATTTGCCTTCCTCTTTTAAATAAGTTTTTAATCCTTTCTTTTTAAAAGTAATTTCTGATTCATCAGAAAAAATAACTGCATCAGCATCAAAACCGATACGTAGTTGCTTGCTTTTTGAAGGCTGATAATTTTCAGTAAAAATATGGGCAGCAGCTATATTGTTTTCAAGTGCGATTTTTACGTCACTTACATCCGCAGACAAAAATAAATCTATATCTAGTGCATCAACATAAGGAAATGGACTTTCACCACCAGAAAATACCGCTCTAGTTATATCTAATTTATTTTTTTCAATAGAATTAAAAATTCTTAGTCCTGTATCAGAACTATTTCTTGATAACAAAATGACTTCAACAATCTTGTCTTTGGGTTTATTCATCTTAAGTAGCTTTTCCACTAAAGAAAAAGCTACACCCTTATCTAATCCGATGTTTTCATTTTTTCTTTGATAATCAGCATATTCTTCAATACCCTTCTTTTTATAAATTTTGTGGCCTTGATTAAGGTCAAAAAGTGCCCTAGAGCTTATTCCAATTTTTAATATAGACATAAAGTTTGTATATTTTAATATTTACTGTATATAATTACAGTATATGTTAAACCTAACAGCTCAACAGATCAAAGTCTTTGATGTAATTAAAGACTCTTTAAAGAATAATGGATATCCACCTACAAGGGTAGAAATTGCAAAAATTTTAGGCTTTAAATCAGTTAATGCAGCAGAATCACATATAAAAGCCCTTGTAAAAAAAGGGGTTATAGAAAAAGTTCCTGGATCTTCAAGAGGAATAAAGCTAATCGAAGAAGTTTCTGGCATACCTCTCATAGGAATGGTAGCAGCAGGAACCCCAATACTCGCTTATGAAAATGTTGAAAAAAATATACCTTTTAATCCTCTAACTAAAAATGTTGACTTCTTCTTAAGGGTAAATGGTGACAGCATGATTGATGCCGGAATTTTAAATGATGATTTAGTTGGAATTAAAAAGTCTGCAGATGCACAGAATAATGAAATTGTAGTAGCTAGAATAGATGATGAGGTTACCCTTAAAAGGTTTAAAAAAGATAGCAAAGGCATAAGATTAATTGCTGAAAACAAAGAATTTGACGATATTCTGGTAGATGAAGGGTCAAATTTTGCAATTGAAGGAAAAGCAGTTGGTATATTGAGAGAGAATATCTAGTCTAGTGAACTACTCTATTTGAATTATCTTTCTTTAATATATTTTCTAATATATCTTCATCTAAGGAATCAACATCAATATCACTATTTAGAGTTTCTATTCCTGTTTTGATCATTTCTTTGGCAACATCAAATTCCATGCCATTTAAAAGTGATTTTACTTCTGACGAAAATTCTATTTTTACAAGAGGTGAATCTTTATGATCTGAACGTCTAAGAACTATAATACCTTCTGAAATTTCAACAAGCTCTAAATACTTAGACATATTTTTATATTAGGTACTTTTTAAAATTATTAAAGTCTTTTTGCTAACTTCGTGGCATTTCTTTCCATGAATTGCCTTCATAGACATAAATCCACTTCTTTTTCTTGCCATTCAGTTCTGAAGAAAGGTAGTGATTGCCAGCTTTTCTGTTAAATCTTATTACAAGATCGTCGCCGTCAGGATCAGCAGTGAGTGCAGATGCGAAAATACTGTACTTCTCTGGAAGTTGATCTACTACATCAATAATCTCTTTAACTAAAGGTGCTCTTGTTTCTCTATTTTTAGGAAATTGTGAAGCTGCTAAGAACAAACCTTTTAAGCTGTCTCTTAACAGGTAAAAATCATCACATTTTTGACACTTGATATCTTCTAATTTAACAGGATCCATGAAAATAGGTTTCAATTCTCCATTTTTCATAATTTGTCTAGTTGCCCCGCATTCATCCTGACAACTGAAGTATTTTCCAAATCTTCCTAACTTCATCTCCATTTTTGCATCACATTTATGGCAATCAATTAATTCTTCATCACCATTTTTAGGTTTAATAAACTGGCCTTTCTCAAATTTAGTACCTGAGCATATTGGAGAGTTTGAACATATATGAAGCTTTCTATTTTCATCTATAATGAAACCATCCATAGTTGAACCGCATAGATCACACTTAGTTTTATTAAAAATACTTTCTGCTTCTTTGTCATCATCATCTGAAAAAAGATCTACTGACATTAGAGAAAGAGTCTTTTTACATTGCTCGTCGCCTTCAAGCAAGTATCCTTCACAACCCAAAAACTGACCATTATGATTTGTTCTTAGATGCATGCGCTTACCTGTTCCACATGAACATTCAACATTTGTATCTATTGGAGGATTTCTTTCCATAGATTCATCTGCTTTGTTCTTTGCTTCTTCAAATACTTTATTAAAATCTTCAAGCAGTTTTTTCCAATCTTCTTTTCCTTCAGCAACTTTGTCGAGGTTTTTCTCCATATCAGCAGTAAAGCCATAATCCATGATATTTTTAAAGGAGTTTTGTAGTCTATCAGTAACAAGATTAGCTATTTTTGTAGCATAAAGTCTTTTATTTTCACTCCTGACATACCCTCTATCCTGGATTGTTGTAATAGTCTCTTGGTATGTTGAAGGTCTACCTATACCTTTCTTCTCTAACTCTTTAACTAAACTTGCCTCTGAATATCTTGAAGGAGGTTTAGTAAAATGTTGTGATTTGTCTACTAACTCTATTGTTTTGTTAATGCCTACATCTAACCCAGATAATTCATAATCGACATAACCACTTGATTTACTTGGTGGCATTACCTTGTAAAAACCATCGAAATTAATACTACTCAATGATGTTTCAAAAATATTATTATCTATCTTGGCTTTAATGCTGTTTACACTTAATTCTGGTTGTGGCATTTGAGATGCAACAAATCTATTCCATATTAATTTGTAAAGTTTTTTATGATCTTCAGATAGTGAAAGCTCATCAGTCTTGAAAGTTACATCTGTAGGTCTAATAGCTTCATGTGCTTCCTGTGAATTAGAGGATTTAGAAGCAAAGTTTCTTGGGGTGCTATAGGCTTCGCCATAAGTATCAAGCAGATATTGTTTGCAACTATTTTGTGCAAGAACACTTATATTAGGCGAGTCAGTTCTAATGTATGTGATATAGCCTCCGGTATAAAGATCTTGCGCTAGTTTATTAGTCTTTTTGAGGCTATAACCAAGAAAAGAACTTGCCGATTGCTGCATGGTCGATGTTATGAATGGCGGCCTTACAGAAACTTTTCTTTTCTTCTTTTCATTTTCTATTATTTCTATATCTGTGCCTTGGATGTCATTTGCCAATTCCAAAGCTTCACTTTCATTCTTTATTTCTATATTTGATTTTTTCGTATTTAATTTAAATCTTACTTTCCTACCATCATGTTTGATCTCAATTTCAATTTCCCAATATTCTTCTGGAGTAAATGCTTTTATGCCAATCTCTCTTTCAACCACCAAACGAACAGCAACAGACTGAACTCTTCCAGCGGATAATTTCCCATAACTTCCAATTTTTTTCCAAAGCATTCCTGAGAGATCATAACCAACTACTCGATCTAAGATTCTTCTAGCTTTCTGAGCATTAATAAGCTCTTCATTTAATTTACTGGGGTTATCAAAGGCATCCTTGATGGCCGTTTTTGTAATTTCATTAAAACGCACTCTAATATAGTTGTGTTTTTTTCCTAAGATTTCTTTTAAATGCCAAGCAATTGACTCTCCCTCTCTATCTAAATCAGTCGCCAGAAAAATATCGTCTACACCTTTAGCAGCACTCTTTAGTTCTTTAACTACTTTGGTTTTTTTGGGATCAATCTCATAAGATATGCTCCAATCATTACGATCAATGGCTTTTTCACCTTTTTGTAATTTCCTCACATGCCCAACACTAGATTTAACAATATATTCCTTGCCAAGATATTTGCTAATAGTTTTTGCTTTTGCCGGTGATTCGACAATTACTAATGATTTATCTGTCATTTTTTACAATTCTTCTAACCTGATTAGGGCCTTCAAAAACTAATCCTGTATACATTTGGACTAGATCTGCACCCATTTCAATTTTTTCGTTATAAGAATCTACATCAAAAACACCACCGACTGCAACAAGTATTTTTTCTTCATCAAGATTTTTCTTGACGAACTTTAAAAGTTCATTTGATTTATTTTTTATAGCTAAACCTGAAATGCCGCCTGGTAAATTACCGACATTTAGTGCCTCCTTAAGCTCTTGATTGTTGGATGTATTTGAAATTATTACGCCATCTATATTTGATAAATTAATCAAATCTATTAGTTCTGAATATGTTTGATTACTTTCATCAGGAGATAGTTTTATAAAGATTTTTGGCTTGTTAGTTGTGTTATCACGTTCTTCAAGAATAACTTTTATAATTTTTTCTATATTTTCTTTTTTATGCATATCTCTAAGCTCAGGTGTATTGGGAGAGGAAATGTTTATAGTCACATAATCTGCATACTCCGCTAAATATTTCATGCAAATTGAATAATCCTCATGAAATCTATCTGCTGGTGTTGATCTATTTGGGCCAATATTTATGCCTAGAGTGCAATCATGATCTAATGCTTTCAGTCTTTGCTGTATTTTCTCTGCACCATCATTATTGAAGCCCAAACTATTCAATAAAGATTCATGGCTTACTAATCGCTTTAACCTAGGTTTGGGATTTCCATACTGAGGTTTAGGTGTAACCGTTCCTATCTCTATAAAACCAAAACCTATGTTATTCATTTCTTTAACGAGCTCTCCATTCTTATCAAGGCCAGCAGCTAAACCAAGTCTATTCTTAACTTTTAAACCTTTTACTTCTTTTGATTTTTGAGGAAATTTATAAAGAAATGAAAATATTTTTAGATAAAAAAGGGAGAGCTTTTGCGCAAATTCAGGTGGCAGTAAAAAAATTAATCTTCGAAAAAACTTATAGATTGTTCTTTTCCTCCATAAATAATTTTAATTCGGCATGCAATTAATAGTCAGCTAATCCAAATTCAATATTAGCTTTTATGTAGCCAGCTTTACTTCCACAATCAAAGCGCAAACCATCAAATTCATATCCAACAAAATTTTTAATGTCACTTAATATAGCGTCTGTTATCTGTACTTCTCCATTTTTTCCGGGATTATCATTATCAATATGACTAAAGATAGTTTGATTGAATAAGTACCTTCCAATTGATGCTAAATTAGATGGCGCATCAGCATAATTTGGCTTTTCAACAATACCATTAATAGTTGATATTTTGCCTTCTGTTGATTCGGGTGAGATAACACCATATTTGGCGATTTCTTCATTTTCAATTCTTTGTAGAGCTAAGACTTGTTTATTTTCAGATTTTCCAATATCAATCATTTGTTCCGTTACATTTGCACCTTTAGTCATAAATAAGTCATCAGGAAGTATTACAAAAAACCATTCATCTTTATCTATAACATCTTTTGCACAACTAATTGCGTGGCCTAGTCCTTTTGGCTCACCCTGTTCTATATATGTAAATTTAGTTCCTGAACCACCTATATTTTTTATTGTTGATGCAAGACCTTCTTTATCATCTTCCATCAACTTTTTAAAAAGATCATTATCTTCTTCAAAATGTTTTTCAATGCTCGATTTTGAATGATGTGTAATAAAAATAAACTCTTCTATACCAGCTTTTGAGGCCTCCTCAATTGCATACTGTATTAATGGCTTATCAACTACAGTTAGCATCTCTTTTGGTATTGCTTTAGTTGCAGGTAAAAATCTTGTACCAAGCCCAGCAACTGGAATTACCACTTTTTTTATTAACATAGTGCTTGGATTATACAGAAAGTCTCAATACAGAGCTATTTTTCATCTTTAGACAAGCTCCAATTGAGCTTATCACGACAAGTTTCAAAGAAATCATGATCTTTAGGATGTAGTAGGCTTAAACTTTGCTTACTTTTTGTTACAACAAAATCTTTAAGATTTTCTTCAACTTTAATCTCTTCATTGCCATCAATGATTATGTAACTTTTAGTTTCAGGTGGGGTTCTAGTCAATTTGACTTCAATTTTGGAATCACTTGAGATAATAAGTGGTCGTGCCGACAACGAAAGTGGGTTTAATGAAGTTATTACAAAAGCATTAACAGAAGGAGATATTATTGGTCCACCTGCTGACAGAGAGTAAGCCGTTGAACCATTTGATGTTGAGATAATTAAACCGTCTGCTCTTTTTCTGTAGACAAAGGCCCCGTCTACTCTAACTTCAAATTGCATCAACTTATAACTTTTCTGAGTGTGAAGGACAATTTCATTGAATGCGGTGTATTTCTTACCATTATAGCTACACTCTAAAGCTTCTTTTTCTTCAATAAGATTAGAGCCAGTTAATACTTCCATTAACCCAACTTCTAAATTCTCATAGTCTAGATCAGCCATAAAGCCTACTTTCCCTAGATTTATCCCTAAAAATGGGCAATCAAGAGATGAGAATTCTTTTGCGGCTGAAAGCATGGATCCATCTCCCCCAATAACTAAAACCAGGTCAAAGTTACTATCCTTGTGCGCGCCATGCACTTCATAAGGAACGGAATTCTCTTTCAATATATTTTCTACATCATCAAGCGCTGTCTGAGATTTTTCTAAATCATACGCAACAACTAAAATACTTTTATAATTTAACATTGAGCAAATATTTTAGAAATTTATGAGCAATTTAGATAGTAAATTAAAAGAACTTATTATTACTTTTAGAAAATTAAGAGATCCAATATCTGGATGTCCTTGGGATAAAGAACAAGATTTTAAGTCTATAGCAAGCTCTGCTATTGAAGAATCTTATGAAGTAGCAGATGCAATAGAAAGAGAAGATTATGAAGGCCTAAAAGCAGAACTTGGAGATCTGCTATTCCAAATAGTTTTTCATTCTGAAATGGCAAAAGAAAAAAATCTATTTACCTTAGAAGATATTGTAGATGAACTAAATTCTAAATTAATTAGGAGGCATCCACATGTATTTGGTGATGGAGATGTAAAAGATGCTAAAGATAGCTTGCGAATTTGGGAGGATATAAAAGCAGAAGAAAGATCTAGCAAGAACTTAAACTCTGTAATGGATGATGTACCAAAGAACTTGCCAAGCTTAACCAGAACAAAGAAACTCCAAAAAAGAGCTACTAGAGTAGGTTTTGATTGGAAAAATTCTGAAGATATTATTGCAAAAGTAGATGAGGAGATTGCTGAATTAAAAGCTGAAATAGATAAAACAAACAAAGATGGCATAGCTGAAGAAATCGGCGATATATTTTTTACTTTAATCAGACTTTCTGGGTACTACGGTCTTGAGCCAGAAGATATTATTAGAAAAACTAATTTAAAATTTGAGAATAGATTCAGAAAGATGGAGAATGAAGCTAAATCTATAAATAAAAGCCTTGAGAAAATGAATTTAGAGGAACTTGAAAATATTTGGCAGAAAATAAAATGATAAAAATATTAAGAGGTGTAATAACATTTTTATTAATTCTTATAACTTCGATTCTGGTGATTGTGACAGTAGTTCCAATTGGTCTTTTCAGATTTATCCCTTATAAGCCTCTTCAAATCTTTATTCTTAAAATTAATGAGAGTTTAGGAGAGCTAACTTTAGCTTCATGGAAAGCAATACAGAACCTTATGCATAACCCAAAGTATAAAGTTTATGGTGCAGAAAAATTAAAAAAAGATATATGGCAATTTACAACCATAAACCATCTTAGTTGGGCTGATATATTTCTATTTCTTTACTTTACAAATTACAGAATGAGCGTGCCGAAGATATTTATGAAAGCAGAATTATGGTGGCTTCCTATAACTTGGGCAGCAAATATAGGTCTTGCCATGCCATTTGTTGTAAGGAGGTCAAAAGCAGTGATAAAAGCAAATCCTGAGTTGGCTAAAACAGATAAAGAATCAACAATTCGTGCATGTCGAATGTATCAGCTTTACCCTACAAATGTGTGTGGCTTTATTGAAGGAACAAGGATAGATAAAACAAAGTATGACAACTCAAACAGTAAGTTTGTTAACTTAATGCCGCCTAAAATAGGAGGAATGGGTTATACATTGGAGGTAATGCCATATATTGATCATTTGACAGACATAACTTTAGTCTACAAAACAGATAAAAGATCATTTTGGAGTTTTTTATGTGGAGATATGAATGAGGCAAGTGTAACCATAAATACTTACCCAATACCTGAAAGATTAAGAAACAAGGATTATGCTACTGATGACGATGCAAGAGAAGAGTTAAGGTCATTCCTAGAAGAGATTTGGGAGACTAAAGACCAGATTATAGAAAATGAAAAAGCAAAATATGATATTAAATCAGTGTTCTAAACTTTTTCTTTTACTTTTATTATTGAGCTGTTCTAGTGAGAGCACAAAAGAAAATATTGATTATTCAAATGAGTTTAGTTCTATTCTTAATAGATTTAACGAATCATCCATATTAGAGTTTGATGAATCCAATTATCTTAACGAAAATTTTATTAAAGACTTTCTAGAAGAATTAGATCCCCAGAAAACTGCTTTTTTTCAGGAAGATATAGAAGAGATTTTAAATCTAGAGATTGGTTTAGATAACTATTTAATTTTTGAAAAAAGTGTAGAAAAATTCTATCAAAGATTCGGTGAATCAATTTCATATAGAATAAAGCTTCTAAAATCATATGATTTTGATTTTGAGAAAGACGAATATATTTTCCTTAAATCTAGAGAAAATTATTTTCGCAATAGAACTGAAAAAAATGACTATGAAAGAAGGTATTTGAAAAACGAGATTATTACACAAATACTTGAAGGAAATTCTTATGAAGAAGCAATAAATGAGCTATCACAATCTTATTCGGATAGGTCATCTTCCTTAAGAAAAACAAGAGAATCAGACAAATTTGGAGTATTAGCAAACAACTTTTTGTCCTTGTTTGATCCACACTCTTCATACTTCTCTAATAGAGATTTAGAAAATTGGAATCTAAGAATGAATTTAACTTTTGAGGGCATAGGTGCAATTCTTGGATATGAGAATGAAAAAGCAAGAATAGAAGAATTAATGCCAGGCGGGCCAGCTATAAATTCAAAGAAAATAAATGTTGGAGATAGAATTGTTCGCGTAGGAGAAGGTGAGCAAGGAAAATTAATTAATGTCGTCGGTTGGAGGTTAGATGATATTGTCGAAAGAATAAGAGGCGAAGAAGGCACAATAATTAAATTAGAAATTGAAAATGATGATGGTAGAAATGTAATTGAATTAAAAAGAGGTAAAGTTTCTCTTGAAGAAAGTGATGCTTTTGAAGAAACCATAGATTTTGATAATAAAAAACTAGGTTATATAAAGGTGCCCTCTTTTTATAGCGATACTGAATGTCTTAAATTAAATTCATATGCATGTAAGAGTGCTACTAATGACGTTCAAAAAATTTTAAGAAACTTTAGGCTCGAAAATATTGATGGGTTAGTAATGGACTTAAGAAACAACGGAGGCGGTTATTTGCATGAAGCTGACTCTTTAACGCGACTTTTCATAGATTATGGGCCAACCGTACAAATAAAAAATCCTGATGCAGATGTAATTATTTATAACTCATGGCAGTCAAATAGATCTTGGAATAAACCTTTAGTGGTTTTAGTAAATAAATTCTCAGCTTCAGCTTCTGAAATATTTGCTGGTGCGATGCAGGATTACAATAGAGCAATAATTGTTGGTCAAACAACATTTGGTAAAGGCAGTGTTCAGAAATTTACGGAAACAGAAAATGGTCAGATTAAAGTAACAGACTCTCTTTACTACAGAGTTACCGGAGAACCAACACAGATTTATGGCGTTAAGCCAAACCTAGAAATTCCATCTCTAATAGATGGGGATGGGCTAGGCGAAGACCGTTATGAAAATGCTATAAAACCTTCTCGAATTGGAGATTCTTGGTATTATGCAAATGATGAATTGAATATGGCCATATATCTTATAAATCATGAAAATAGACTTACAGAATCTAAATATTTTATGGAAATGAATGAAATTAAAAACCGTAGAGAAAGCAACAAAGAAAAATTAAGCTTAAAAATATCAGAAAGAAGATTAAGTTATAAGGAAAACCAAGAGAGGAATCTCAAGTTTATTAATCTTGGCAGAGAAATATCGGGAGAAGTTCTTTTTGAGAACTATGAAGAATATTTAGATCGTGAAATTAAGGATGATTTTGTGCTTGATGCTGAAATTGATCAATCACTAAAAATTTTAGTGGATTTAATCGAGACAAAATCATGATAAGAATTATTAGTTTTAATATTAACGGTTTGCGAGCTAGGCCGCATCAATTAGAAGAATTAAAACTAAAATATAATCCTGATATTATTGCCATCCAGGAAATTAAAGTCAGTGACGAAGATTTTCCCACTAAAATACCGGAAGACTTAGGTTATCTATACTTTAATTACGGCCAAAAAGGCTTTCATGGAGTTGCAACTTTTTCTAAAGTTCAACCTGTAAATGTTAAGAAAGGCTTAAACGGCGGTGATGATGAAATACAAAAAAGATATATACAATGTGACTATCAAACAAATTTAGGTCTAATCTCTGTCTGCAACTCTTATTTTCCTCAGGGTGAAAATAGAAAACATGTAGATAAATTTCCATATAAGGAAAGATATTACAAAAGAATAACTAAACACTTATCAACACTTGAAAATGTAGTTATAACCGGTGATTTTAATATAGCTCCAAATAGGAATGATATTGGAATGAATGAAGACGGAATAAAAAGATGGTTGAGTCAAGGACATACCGCATTTCTACCTGAAGAGTTAGAGTGGTATGAAAAAGTAACCTCACTTGGTTTACAAGATATTTGGAGAGAAAAGAATCCTGATTCAACAAAATGTTCCTGGTTTGATTATCGCTCTAGAGGTTTTGATCAAGTCCCTAAAAGAGGCTTGAGAATTGATCACTTTCTTCTATCTGAAAAATTACAAGACAAATATATAAGTTCGGAAATAGATCATGAAATTAGAGCAATGGAAAAACCATCAGATCACTGCCCTGTAGTTTTAGATTTAGATTTAGAATTTACTTCTGATAATTAATCTAGAATTGTTTCTGGCACTGGATCAATTGGATAATCAAGATCAGAGAAAGGTTGTTGATTGGCAATTGAGTCTGGATGCACAACAGAAATTACAAGATCACTTGCCCAGCTTCCCTGAACAAATCCCCTGAAACTATCTCTTTGTGTAATTACTATAGTTGCGAATCTACCATTCTTTGTATAAACCATAGTTATTTCTTTGCCAACTTTGGACGATACCAAAGTCCACCCAGTCTGTGGAGTATTATTACTATAAAATATTAGGTTTTCCGCAGGGCTATATTGAGAAATAAGAGTAATCCTACCTGAAATAGCATCTCCAGTTCCAAGTAAAACTGTAGGAACCTTAACAATTGAAGCATCCTCTGGTAAAGGCAGATCTTCTAACAAGTATTTAATAACTTTTCTTTGATCT
>Ga0163179_10002063_pt1 | contig 14085 bp, 11 predicted proteins | sample AtlANTMetagenome_FD_109643 | JGI IMG/M metagenome (GOLD analysis project Ga0163179, IMG submission 109643) | Marine eukaryotic phytoplankton communities from the Atlantic Ocean - Atlantic ANT 2 Metagenome | ecosystem: Environmental > Aquatic > Marine > Oceanic | place: North Atlantic Ocean...
CCAAAGGCCATCGTCAGACGTCCCTTCTTATCGGCGACCACCGCGTTCGGAGCACCGTCCCCGATGTTGAAGCGCGCCACCTCGTCACCGGTGAGCGTAAAGCCGATCGCCTCATCTCCGTAGATCGCGACCAAAACGCCCTTCTTCTCCAGGTAAGCCAAGTAGCCTTCGCCACCGACTCCGGGCTCCACCACGTTGTCTGAGTGGAGCTGCCAGCCGATCTTAATATTGCCGTCAGGGTCATAGACCTGGATGCGCCCTTTTGCGTCTATCGCTGCGAATCCGTCGGCTTCCTTTTCTGGGATCAACACCACATCCAGCGGATTGATCCACCCGCCTGGCTCTTCAGTGGCCTCGGAAGCCCCCACGTACCAAACGCGCGTATCATCAAACCAGTCGGTCGTGATGCCGGTCTTTGCGCCCCAAGAACGGATCGGGCGCCCCTCCTCGGAATACGCCTGGATGCGATTATTTCCGGTATCTGCGACAAGAACCGCCCGGTCCCGATCGACTACCAGCGCCAACGGTTCGTCGAAGCCACGAAGCGCGCCGTTTGCCCAGCCTGAAGCACCCCAGTACGGCACATTCGGATCCGGACCACCGATGAGTTCTTGATAGGCGTAAAAATACTCAACGATCTGTTCGAGCCCCACCCTAGCCTCGCCAACGAGCCGTAAGGCCGCCGCTTCTAATGCGGGGATAGCGTTCGGGTCCTTCAATCGTCTGAGCGCAGCGATGGCGTCTGGGTCAGGAGGGATTGCGGCGGCTCGGGCGCCGACCCGACTCACCACAGAACGTGCACGTTTGGCGTAATAGGGCGCTCCTTCGGCCGCCGCGGCCATAATCCAAGCCAACGCCTCTCGGTCTGAGAGTTCCGAATCACGGTGTGCTGTCTCTTTCTCCGCAAGTTCTGCCAAAAAGCGCTCTCTCGCTCGCTTTCCACTAGACGACTCGGCCCACTTCTGTAAGGAGGCTGGAGGATCTGACGCCGCGTCCTCAAAAAAGTTGACGCCGACTTCGGCGATGAAGCAGTCACTAAAGACCAACCCCTCATACACCTCATCGATAACGATCCGAATTTTGCGCCCTTTCCCTTCGTACGGGATGTCCAGACGCTGAATTTCATCGGCCAACCGTATCGGTTCACCGAACGCCTCTCCATCCACAGAGATCGAGAGCAGGCGCGGCCGCGCATATTCCCGGAAGCTACGTTTCCCCGTCGTCAAGTTGCCAGGCCAAATAGAGATGCTTGAGAGCGACGTCGTCCGCCCCAAGTCTACTTCGACCCAGCTCCCTTCACCGTAGCCCTCTTGGGCCTCGGCCCAGCCACTCACCAAAGAGCCGTCCACAATATTGGATGCCAGGTGTCGGCCGTCTGTATTTTGAAGGGAGGAGCTCGCGCGCACCCCCGCTTCAGACGTGGATGAGAAGATCAACGCCCCGAGCGTGACGGGAAGAACAATACGAAAAAAGGCGTGCATGAAAAGCCTCCGAACCTTCTGCTCCTACCTTGGCGAACCCAATACTCGCAAACGGCGTGAGTGCATTTGAGACCTACAAACCCAAACAGCCTACCTACACTCCGTTTTGCTCAACTTAGCCCACAGGTTAGCAGGGGGCGCTTCCTCTTCTTGGAAACCGATGTCGATTTACAACAAAGCGCTGGTAGAAGACGTCCGGGCCATGCCCGGCGCCAAGCACACGTTCCTAAAACAGGTGTGTGCAACGGGTGCGAGCCGGTATCGGAACGCTATCGAAGCGCTTGTTGATCCGCTCGCGGCACCGCTGGCAAACAGGGCATCTGAGCTTCTCACGTCACTAGACAATCGCCGGTTTTTCCAGGGACACGCCGAAGTCTTGGCAGCGACTTTACTGTCTCGAGGCGCATTTCGACCCAAAACGTTGTCGAAGCCAGGACCAATGATTGTCTCGGAGCGCCTCAACGGACAAACGCTCAACCTGATGGTAACGAGCTTCATCTTCAAACATCACCCACCAGAACACGACCCTCGGATGGATAGGCTGCTTGCCGCGCTCAACCGGGTGAGCGGCGATCAGCGTTTCATGGTGGTCGTACGACGGTGGAAGCCCGAAGATCTCGATCTGGAACGCATCCGGCGCGGCGTAGACTTCTGGCTGGAGCGCATGGACGATGAAATGTGGGACGGCCGATACGCCACCTACGAAGACGACCGCGTCCACCTAGAGTTTGGCGTGACCGGGGAACGCGCAGAACCGGGCAGCGCCCGCGTCGCATGCACAATGGGTCCCTTCCTTTCTCCCGCCAGCATCGCCTCTATCGAAGCCCGTACCGTCACTGCGATGTCGAATTATGTACAGGGACCTCGGGCGGGCACCCCCTTAATCTTGGCGTGCGTCGCGGATAGGCCTTGGGCCATCACCCCCGGCTATTTGCGAGACTTTTTGTATGGAAAGCCGACTTGGCAGGCCTGTGTCCCAGACAATGGGGGCCCCGAGTTTGGCTATGCGGATACCCCCGAACCATGTCTGTTCAGACACCCCGCCTACCACAAATTGTCCGGCGTTTTGCTCTTGGGACGAGATCCCAACGACCCCACACGGCTGACAGGTTCGACTTTTCTAAATCCTTGGGCCGACCTTGTGCTGAACCCCTCCGATGTGCCCATGCTCCCGGTTATGACAACAAAGCGGATCGAGGACGAGTTGACTGTCCTCAGTTGGCAACGGCGAGACAAAACGTCTGCGACGTTGCTTTAACGATAAGCGAGGGATTGCATGGATCGGATGCCCCTGGAGTTGGGCTGGGTCGAAGTCGTCACGGGCTGTATGTTCAGCGGCAAGACCGAAGAGTTGATTCGACGCCTACGACGTGCGCAGTATGCGAAACAAGCTGTCATCGTGTTCAAACCCGAGATCGATCGGCGTTACGCAGAAGACGCGATTGGCTCTCACGCCGGGAATCGACTGCGGAGTGTCTCTGTCAGGTCGGCTTCTGAGATCCCGCGCTATGTCGAGGACGCGAAAGTCATCGGCATTGACGAGGCGCAATTCTTCGGTTCAGATGTGGTCTCGGTCTGTGATCAACTCGCCAACGAAGGCCGTAGAGTGGTCGTCGCTGGATTGGATATGGACTATCTCGGACGCCCGTTCGATCCGATGCCGGAGCTCCTGGCCAAATCCGAGTTCATCACCAAATTGCTCGCAATCTGCGTGGCCTGTGGTGCGCCCGCGGACCGCTCACAACGCGTCGTGAACCGTGACCCGCGGGTCCTCGTTGGAGCGCACGATGCCTATGAAGCGCGCTGTAGACGTTGCTGGGATCCCGACCGGTTTGAGCCTGTCCAGACGTCCTTGCCGCTCGGCGTAAATCTCGCCGAGAAGACCGGATCAGAACGCTAAAACGCTCGAGGGCTCATCCTCGTCGAAGTAACTCTGCGTGCGATACCAGAGCTCGTCCTGCGCCTCATATACAGCCGCCTGCCACGTGTTGCCTCCGCCGCCTGGCGACACCTCAAAAAAGTCAGCGCCGACATCTCCAATCCACATTTGGACCACAGCCATACTGTTGCCCAAGTCCACGCTGCCCGTCTCATACTGGCTGGCGACATCGTACACGCTGATGTTGTAGGCACCGTCCGCCACGAGCTCATGCACAAAAACCGACTCGGGGCCGTAGCCTGTGTTCGAATCAGCTTCGAGTTCGACAACGGTGTCTTCTTCCGGCGCAAGCTCCGGGTGCCGCGGCGACTCGGAATACACATGAAAGCGTTCCCAAGCAGCTTGATCACCGGCGCCAGCCTTCGTTGGCCCAGTCAGATGGAGATCTAAATCGGCGGGCGAATTGGACCAGCTAAGCGTCACACGCATCTCTTCTCGAGCCAACGCGGGGCTCATTGACACAAAGAACTGCCCGTCGCCCGCAGAGGTGACCGGCACAGGGAAACGCGTCTGTTCGTAGCCATCACCCGCATCGATTTGTAAGGTGTACATCCCTGGCGGGACGCCGATAATCTTTACAAGACCCTCTGCGTCTACCGTCTCAAAGGTCGCGACCACAGACTCCGAGGCCGGCGCATTCCACCCTTGCCTTAAGGCGACCTCCACCCCATCAGGCATGGTTTCGCCGGTAGAGGCGTCAAAGAGTGTCAACCGCACACCCCCTGTGATGTCTTCATCAATGACGCGTATGGGTGGTAACATTCGCTCCCAAACGGCCCACTCATGCGGCGGGTCGGCACGCAGTAAAGTGCTCTCCGGCGAGCGTAGATCGATCTCTACCCAGCCCTCGGTCGGGGCGTACCCAGTCCCTTCCGCTTTGTACCAAAGGGAATGCCCGAGCACCTCTGTGCCGTAGACCGGGAACCGAAGCCAACCGTCATCATCGGTGACCAGCTCCGCGACAAGCGCCCCGTCCGTCGTCGCAAAGCTGACGTCGATCCCTGCGGCTGGGCTGTTGTTTTCATCCACAACCCGTGCACTCAGCTCGACTAGAAACCCTTCGGTGCCCACGGGCTCGCAGGCGCTCAAGGTAAAGAGGGACAAAAGGCCAACAACAGGAATGGTAGAGTGCAGCATAGGGGTTCAGCATAGCGAGGTTGCACGATCGCCGCAGGTCAGGCAGCGCGTTACCCCTTCCCAAGAACGCCTTCGTTAACGATTCAGAGAGCTCGTCTATGTACGGACAACAGCGCGTCGTCATGGGACCGCAACTCACGCCCTTCACCAAACAGGTGCTGATGGTGTTGGCGGGGTTGTACGTCGCGCAGCTGCTCTTGGAGAACTGGATCGGCATTCCCATGCTTCGCACGTTCGCGTGGTGGAGCATCGACAGCCCTACCTTCGGCCCATGGCAGCCGCTGACCGCTTTCTTGATCAACAACCCGAGTGAACCCATCTGGGTGGTGGTGCAATGGGTTGTTCTCGCCTTCTTCATTCCGCCCGCAGAGATGGCGCTTGGAAGAAGGGGGCTCTTTGAAGCGCTTACCTGGGCCGCGATCGGGGGTATCGGTGTCACGCTCGCGCTCAACACGCTCGGCGCAGTGGGCGGCCCCACGCCTTATTTGGGCATGTCGGCGGTGCTAGAGGCACTCATCGTGGTCTTCGGGCTCTCTCGGCCAAACGCGCAGATACTGATCTTTTTCGTCCTGCCGATACGTGCCGCTTGGGTCGCCTGGGGATCTGGGCTCTTGACCTTCCTATACTTCCTTTCCTCTCGCGATATCGTCAGCTCCGTCTCCCTGTTCGCCTGGGGCGCGACGGTCGCCTACATGTACCGCGGCCGGCTGAACCCGCAATTCTTCGGGCGCGGTGGGCGAGGTGCACGCAAGCCATCGTCCAGTCGTCGTTTTGACGTCATCGATGGTGGGCGAGACGACGACGGGCCGATTTACCACTAGGTGTTCGCAACCTGGTCGATTCGTCATCCGCGGTGGGCGCTGCTCATTACCGCTGTGCTCGTGGCAGTTTGTCTAGAGGGGCTCTCTCGGGTCACCTGGGACTTCAGCCTTGAGGAGCTTTACCCCGAAGACGGGGAAAGCGCGCTGGTCTACAACGCCCACCTCGAACGCTTCGGCCGTGACGACAGCAGCATCATTCTCGCTTTGGACGGCGATGCGTTCGATCCACGCCTCGCGCAGCTGGAGCATGCACTGCAAGACATCACGGGCGTCCAAGACACGCTGTCCCCTCACTCCTATGAGACCTTCATCGAGTCTGACGGAACGCTCGCGCCCAAACCCCTCGCCCCAGGCGATAGTGATCCCATCGCTACCGGCACACTGGTCTCTCAAAACGGAGACGCGGGCGCTGTGATCGCACGGATCGACGACCTACACAACAACCACGAAGATCGCGACGCGCTGCTGGATAGGGTCGAGCAGACCTTGGAAGAGATCGGGGGGGATTGGTTTCTGGGCGGCATCCCCGTCATCCGAACCACGTACGTGCGGCTTTTACAAGCGGACGTAAAGCTGTTGATCCCGCTGGCCTTCTTGGTCTCCACCATCTTCTTCGTGATCGGGCTTCGAGACTGGCGACATGTAATCGCCTGCAGCTTCACCATCGCACTAGGAGGAAGCCTATCGGTCGCAGCGCTTTCATTAGCCGGCCACCCGCTGACCTTCTTCAGCCCCGCACTCGTGGCGGTAGTGCTGGTCGTCGGGACAAGCGACATTGTGCACTTAGTCCACCGGTTCGCAGATCATCACAAAAGAGGTGATGCGCCTGAAATTGCGCTGCATTCTGCGACAAAAGAAGTCAGCGTGGCCTGCTTCCTGACCAGCTTGACCACAGCCATCGGCTTTTCGTCATTACTGACAACCGATCTTCCGAACATCCGCACCTTCGGGATGTTCACAGCGCTGGGTGTGATGATGGTCTTCATCACGACCTTCATCGTGCTTCCGCCTATCTTGAATTGGCTCGGCCCTCCGCGCCATGTCGCTCTTGAGCGCTCCAAAGCCCGCCAGGAGAAGTTCGGCCGCTTTGGCGAGTGGGCGCTCTCCCACGCAAAGCTTGGGGCCTTAAGTGGCATCTTGCTCGTCGTTTGGTCGGTATACGGCGCCACTCAGCTACGCGTCGACCAGCGTATTCTTGAGGACGTCCGCGCCGACAGTATCGTCGCCAAGTCTCACGACTTTCTCGAAGAACATATGGGCGCCGTGCTCCCCCTCGACATCATCGTCGAAACGACACAAACGACGACACGAGACCCGTCCTTCGTCCAGGCGCTGCAAACATTCGAAGGCGTGCTACGACAAGACGAGATGATCGGACACGTCGTAGGCCTGCCCGATCTTATCGAGCAAGGCTGGCACGCGCTGGGGCAGCCAGCGCTCCCGCCAACCGCAGCAGCAAACGCTCAGGTGCTCCTTCTGTACGATTTGGTGGACCCTTCGCTGGTCTCTTCATTCGAATCGGACGCACAAAGCACCCGTATCCGAACCCGAGTACGCGACCTCGGTCACGGTGAAACCGTCGCATTGGTCGACCGCATTCACGCCGCGGCCGCACCGCTAAAAGCGATGGGCGCTACAATCGAGGTCACCGGAGTCGCCTGGTTGGCGCAAGAGGTAAACACCACCTTGACCCGTCAGTTCGCAGGGAGCTTCGCCTTAGCGTTGTTGGCTATCGCTGTGATCGGTTTTCTTCGTTACCGCTCGATACGACGCGTGGCTATCGCGCTGGTTCCCAACACCCTCCCGCTGCTCGTGATTACAGGGGTTCTGGGCTGGACAGGCATACCGCTTAAACCATCGACGGCAATGGTGTTTTCTGTCGGCCTTGGAATAGCCATCGACGACACACTTCATTTCCTGACAGTTTACGAGCGAGGAAGAGCGCTTGGCTGCGATGCAAGAGAAGCCGTGCTGCGTGCATATCGAACCGCGGGGCGCTCGATGGCCGACACCTCTGTGGTGATCGCGCTCGGCTTTAGCGTCTTCGCCTTGAGCCAATTTGTCGGGCTGACCTATTTTGGGACACTCAACGCAGTCTGTGTGGCAGCCGCGGTGTACGCCGATTTGATCCTGCTTGGGCCATTATTGGTGCGATTCGACCGATGAATGTGCTTTCGTGCTTGACCATCGCACTGGATTCGGTCAAATGACCGAGCCATGACGACCCCTCCGACCGAGCCCCCCGACGATCAACCGCAGGTAAATCTCGGTCAAAACGCTGTCATCACCGGGATAGCGGTGGCGTTCGTTCGCATCTCCGGACTGCTGCGCGAGATCGTTTTCGCGGGAATGTTTGGTGCAGGAGTCGCCGCAGACGCGTACAACGCGGCGATGCGTGCGGCGCAGTTTCTACGCGAACTCCTCGCGGAGGGCTCCTTAGCCAACGCGTACGTACCTATTTTTGCCGAAACCGCAGAAGAAAAAGGCATAAAAGAGGCCTGGAAGCTCGCCAACGCATTTTTAGGGCTGTTGCTGCTGGTGTTGGGGGCGGTAACGCTGCTGATCCTGCTGTTCGCAGACACGTTCATCATCATCTTCGCCGCAGGCTTTGAAAACGATCCGGGCGTCCTGAGTGTTGTGGGATCAGAGCCCATCCCGAAATTTGAGGTCGCGACCTCTCTTGCGCGCTGGCTGGCTCCTCTCATGGCGACGGTCAGCTTGGCCAGCCTGTTCATGGGCATGCTGAATGTGCGTGGCAAGTTCTTCCTGCCCTCGGTCGCACCAGCGGCATTCAACGTGGCCGTGATCATAGGTTGTGTGTTCGGCCCAGCCTTCGAAAACGCGACCGGAGCGCCCGCGATCACCTTGGTCGCCATCGCGTCAGTCATCGGCGGGGCGGGGCAATTCTTGGTCCAGATGCCAGCGTTAGCCCGCGAGGGCTTTTACGCCCGGCCGCACCTCAAAGGCCACCCTGCACTCAAGCGGATGGTTCAGTTCTTAGTCCCCGCGTTCATCGCCGTAATGACCGTGCAATTTGGAATACTCGTCGAGACCCAGATCGCGAGCCGAATGGGAACCGGCCCGGTCAGCTACCTGCTCTACGCGATGCGCATCGTGCTACTTCCGAACTCGGTCGTCGCGAGCGCGGTCGCCACCGCAGCGCTTGCCGGCCTCTCGTTACTGGTTGCACAATCACGACTGAAAGAGGTTCGCCACACGCTCGGTGAAGCGATCACGTTGAACAACTTCGTGATGTTCCCAGCCACCGTGGCCATGTTCGTTCTCGCCGAGCCGTTGGTTCGACTGTTCTACGAACGCGGTGCCTTCCTTCCATCAACCACAGAAAATGTGCTTTGTGCGCTCGCCGTGTACGCCATGGGCGCCTGGGGCTTTTCCTTCCACCGCATCGCGATCCCCTGCTTCTACGCACTCAAAGACCCCTGGTTCCCCATGAAAGCCGGAATCGCCGTGATGGTCGCCAAGGTGCCCGTCGCGCTGTTCTTCGTGTATCAATGGGAGCTTGAGTTTCCCGGACTTGGGCCAATGTTGGTGGGCCTGGACTGGGGCTGGATTGGTTTACCCGTCTCACAAACCGTCCTGGTCACCCTCGAGGCCATCGTGCTTTGGATTGGACTAAAGCGCCTCACGGGACATATGCGGCCGGGCCTTGTACGCGACCACCTCAAAATAACCGTCGCGACGTTGGGGATGTACGGGGCGCTCATCGTCACCAAAGACTACGCCGAAGGCCTTATGCTTCTCGTCGTCGTCGCGGCCGTCAGTACGATCTATCTACTAATTTCGCACCTGCTTGGCCTTCCGTATTCCAGCACGATCGTCGCGAGACTCGGAAAACTGGTAGGCGTGAAGCCTCCTGGTGGTAGCGGGCTCCCGCCGTTCGTAGATGACGACACACGAACCGCCTTGGAAAACTTAAGCATCTCAGCACTTGAAACACTCGAATTAGACGACGGTGTGCTGACCATTAGGACGAATAAAGGCCGGGTACGGGTCTTCTCTAACGAGAACCGCCTCGCATGCGTCTGGAGCGCACAAGAAGGTGAACAAGACACAACTGAGGCGACGGCCCTGGTGATTAAGGCTACGCTACGACTCGGCCAAGGCCCTCCAGGGCTCGGAGGCATTACGATCGGAGACGAGGATTTTCGGGCAACCCCCGACGGCATCGAAGCGGGTAAAGCGGACGGGCCAACGGTGACGATAGAAAAATAATCCCGTCTGTTCAATTGGAGACCGCACATGCAAGGTCAAAGCCCATGAGCCGATACGCGCCTGTAAGACAGGGGCTCGCAGCGCTCTCTATCTGGGGGCTGACCACGCTTACGACCACAGCGTCCGCAGCGGGCTACCACGTACTTAAGGCCGATGTACATTCCGCTCAAAACAGCGCAGGAACAGAGGAAACGGGCTTCGGGCTCTCGCTATACTCCGACGAATTCGCAAGCCGGTTCAGTTACGGCGCGCCAGCGGGAGAAACACGGAGACTCCAGGACGCGTGGTTCGCCGGGAGCTGGTGGGGCCCGGCGATGGGCGTCGTCCCCGATGACTTTGCAGACCTCGAACAAAGGTACGACGAACTCGCGAGTAAGAGGTTCAAAGGCCTCATGCCTTACCGGTTCTGGCGGCTCGGCTCGAACGCCGAAGAGCGCCGTGCATTCAGTTGGGACTGGTCGACCCATTCGGTCTACAACCTCCCGGGTATTTTAGGGGCCGATCACCGAAGGCTCCTGTTTGGTCCGACTGCGGGAATAGGCCTGAACCTCACCTGGTGGGACCGCTGGCGAGATAACCCCGACAAAATCATCAACACCGGGAAGATCACGGGAGAGGCTGGCTGGGTCGCAGGCTTCGCTTCAAAAACGGCGTACGCCCAAGCTCGTCTCACGACGGGAGTCGATCTCTTCGGGCAGAATCAGTGGAGCGCGAACCTCGCGACAGTCGCAGGCGTCGTGCTTTCAAGGATACCGTTTGGACTGGAGTTCCAAGGCGAATGGACGCGAGGAAATGACACAGTAGACCTTACGGACAAAACCGTATGGCGGGCGCTGGTCGCGCTGCAATTTCGCGTCCTACCAGACCAACTCGCTGACGCCGAAGAGGAGCAAAAGCTACGAGAGTTAATGGAGATGCTCCCGGAGCTCGAAGCGGCGATGGAGCGCAAACAAACCGAAGAGCAGCAAGAAAACGAACGTACACGCGCCATAGAAAAAGAGACTCTGGCGGAAGACATCGCGCCATCAGAATCTTTGCCTATAGACACCACAACAAACGCAGAAACCTCGCCAGCCCTCTCCGAAGAACAGTCTACGGACACGACACCGCAGACAACGGACGACTCAAAAGAGGCGCCTCTGCAAACAACGGATGGCACAAAGACCGACGCAGAAGAAGCGGCCACGGAGACGCCTGAAACCACGCCCACCGACGGAAGCCGCTCGCCGGGCCCGTCGGGCCCAGATCTATAGTCATCACGGCATCGGGTTACCGTCGGGCCTCTTGAACTGAGCACTGCACTTCGGGATGTGCTTACGCGCAAAAGCCTCCATCCCTTCCAACGTTTCCGTGACCTTCCCGGAAGCAAACCGACTCGCAGGCCCAGCGGGAACCATTCCGCCCGGGTCAGACCAGACGTAATACTCGGTATATGTACGCCCATCGGGAAGTCCCACCAAGAGCCAAGCCCCGTGCGTCCAGGCAACCGGCACCCCCTCGGTCACAAAGCGCGCTGCGCGTGTCCCTTGCACCTTGGTCGTGTGCGTCGCATCCTTCCAAGAAAGCTCCCAGACAACGCCATCGGTAGCGGTAAAAAGCTTGGCATTGTGACGCATCCGAGTCACCCACCAGCGATCGCTGACCAAGGGCAAATCTAAATACTGAAAGAGACTTCTTGGACTCGTACGCGCGACACCGTCGATAACGAACGACTGCTCAACGGGTATGTGACCGGGAAAGTGCGGCTCATCAATCACCGCCTTCCAAAGCTGCGCTATCGGTAAATCGTAAACGGCGACCCCGTAGCCCTGACCCGCAGCGACTCCGTCAACGATACGTACACCGGCGACGTAGTCACCATTTGCCGCCTGCCGCATTTGTTGAATCGACACCTTCGGCGCGTCTTTGGTCAAGCGCATTGTGCGTTTGGACTGTAACGACTGCACGAAAGCGACCACCTCATCCGCGCTCATTTTCGACGAGGCCTGCGCGGTCGCCCCACCGGGGTCCGAGAGTATTGCTACGCCTATCGCAATCGAACATATGCCGGTCCAACGTCGCATTCCGCTCCTCGATCGCTCGGGCTGTCCGCCCGAAGGTGGCCCTTCGATGTAACACCGTTTACGGTTTGATAGTCCCCATCCAAGGATCACAATCTTAAGGGAATACTCCGTGTCGAACGTCGCGATGCACGACATCCAACCCCGCGCGCAGCGCGCGGTACGCCACGCCAAGAGCCGATGGCTATCGATGGCGTTGACCATTATCGGCGCGAGTTTATTCCTCCTGACACTCTATGGTGTTGGACTTCACGACCACCGTTGGCACCGCGCGCTCCTCGGCTTCGCATGCGCGGGACTGGCACTGGCCTCCTTTGGTCTACACAACGACACCGCCTTGGCGCTGCTACGCGACATTCGCCAAGAAGCAGCCCTGCCTAAACCGATCGCCCAAGAACTAAACCGCGAGTTTATCGACCGGCGCCAACACCTGGAGTCCTTACAGGCCACACCGCAAGCGGCGTGGTTCGCGACCGCGCTGGCTGTAGGCATCCAACTTTGGGTGGTGTTCGCCCTGTTAAGAGACTTCGGACAGGTTGGACCGTGAGCGACCAACGCAGCCAGATCACGCTCGTCGGTTCAGATCGACAAATCTACACCGTAGACCCTGAGTCTGGGGCCAGAGAGTGTATCAGCCAAGGAACGCTAAACGACGCGCTCTTACCTTGGGGCATTCAAGAATCCACGCAACGGTCCTACGGATGGCCCACGTGGTCACCGGATGGGAACTGGATCGCGACTATTCGGTATCCTGTAGACGAATCTCCAGAGGGACCGTTCGAGATCTGTGCGCTGTCGAGGGACGGCGTCAGTTCCATGGAGATTTGCACCCTTCGCGGTACCATTCCCATTTACATGCAGTGGAGTCCTGACAGTAAAGCCGTCGCCATTCTGGTACAAAACCAGGTCAAACTGGAACTGCTTACCGTTGAACTTCACGAACTGGGCCGCACCCGCGTGCAAGAACGCGGCATCCCGCTGTTCTTCACCTGGACCCCCGAGTCGCACCGACTTCTCGTCCACGCAGGAGATCACGAAGCCGGTATCGGTCGTCTGGTTCTCGTCGATCCGATGGGCAAACGCACGCGAACGGTTTTGCCGCAGACCCCCGGGAGCTTCTGTGCTCCCTTCTTCATCGCCGATCGGCTGGTCTACGCGCTGAACCGCCCCGGAACCCCGCTTTCCGAGTTGGTCGTATCGAGCGGACCAGAGGCTAAACCGAACACGCTGTACGAAGGCGCAGGCTTACTGGCCATAGTGCCCCATCCATTCGAGCCTTGTGTCGCCGTCTCATCCGCACCAGAAGGCGAAGGCACCCCGTACCTCGGCATAGACTTGGTCGATTTGAACGGCGTGTCCCATATTCGATTGACCGACGAGCCGGTTTTCTCGATGACTTGGACACCCGACGGGAAACAGCTCCTGTTTACGGTGATGGATCGTGAAGCAAGCTGTGTCAGGTGGGTCGCTATCGACATCTCGACACTAAAATCAAGAGACCTGGTGTCGTTCTGGCCCAGTAGGGAGACGCTGTTCTTCTTGCACTTCTTCGATCAATATGCACAGAGTCACCCCATCATCTCACCTTGCGGCAAGTGGCTTGTCCTCGCCGGATATCCGGCCGGAAACGGTCGCATGGATCTCTCACAAGACCCCCAACTCAAACTCATCAGCTTGGATGGCGAGCCAGAAGAACGTGTGCTCGGCGACGCCATCTTCGCGATCTGGGGCAAGTGACCCATTAGACAGTTCACGATTGTGGTGCTAGACCGCATGTAATTCGGGTGATACCACTCGCTCAGGTACAACTTCTGGGGTCGCAATGGCGCTCTTTTCTTCTGTAATCTCCGGTCCTGCCGCGCGTGTCATCGAAGGGATGATCCGCGACATCACGCAACAGGTCATTCGGGATCACAACCTCCCAACGCGGCAAGATGTAGAGGCGATACGTCGTTCACTCGATGACGCAGAACGCCGCATTGCGGAGCTCGAGCTCGCGCTAGAGGAGCAGGCTTCCTCTACACCAGCGCCTATAGATTCTGCGATAAACCCGCCTGCCGCGACCGAAGCGCCGCCTGCAAAACGCAGCAGGGGTCGAAAGTCCCTACGCCACCTGGCCTGCCAGGTCGAAGGCTGCACGGAGCCTCATCGCTCGAAGGGCTTCTGCTCGGCGCACTATCAACAATGGCGGAGGGGCAACCTACGGGGCTACGTGCTCGACGAAGGCATCATTGTTGATGGGCCCCGGCGCTTTCAAGTCAATCGAAGACTCTCCGGTAAGCCCTGCACCGTTTCGGGGCGCGTCAACGCACGAGTCATCCGTGTGGACGGAGTAACTGTAGAGGCCACGGCCCTCGAGCCAGCGGCTTAAGGCAGGCGTTTCCAGTTTGCTGCGGGCAGGGCTTCCGTGACCG
>Ga0163179_10002064_pt1 | contig 14084 bp, 15 predicted proteins | sample AtlANTMetagenome_FD_109643 | JGI IMG/M metagenome (GOLD analysis project Ga0163179, IMG submission 109643) | Marine eukaryotic phytoplankton communities from the Atlantic Ocean - Atlantic ANT 2 Metagenome | ecosystem: Environmental > Aquatic > Marine > Oceanic | place: North Atlantic Ocean...
ATTAGTTACCCAATCATCTGGTGCTACTTCACACTCATTACCTTCACATGATAGAAGTGCTAAACCTGCCTGTGCAATACCAACTGCCTTATCCATCATTGACATGAATGATGGAATTTGAATACCTGCTATTTTACTCAATGCACTTATAGGTCCGTTTATTAGGTTCTGAACTGTATCTGTGATTGAATTTAGTAATCCACCTATAAATTTTTCTGCAAGACAAAGTGGTGCATTTACTAATTTACCGAGTAATTCTTTTAGAAAATCTCCAACAAAATTCTTGAGACCTTTTAAAAAATTCTCCATCAAACAGTATATGGCATCAGTCTGTTTCTTTACCTCAAGATTCTTGAATAGTTCGTCAGGGTCAAGAAAACCAATAGCATTATCTACTTTCTTATTGATATCCATGAATAATTGCTTTCTTCCTTCTCTCACTACACCAGCCATACCACCTGCAATTTTCATAGCAGCTTTATCTACAAGTTTATCCATGTTGACAAACTTATTGACTACTGGATCAATATAACCATCCTTATACTTCTCAAGACTTTGAGTTACACCAATAAAGTTCTGCAATTCTTTTGCAACCTCACCCATTGCACCTTTGGGTGTATAACATTTAGTGTGAGTCTTTACCTCATAAGTCTTATTATCAAAGTGTTTTGATATAGTTCCCTTTTCCTCTTTCTTATCATTAAGAACTTTAGCGTCACTGGTAGCAATACTACTAACAGGATCGTTTGGTTCATTACTAACAAGAGTAATAGGATCACCCTTCTCTATATCTTTAGGAAACTCAAAAGAACCAAATCCTGTAGTACCATTATTGATTACATCTTCAGCAGTTTGATCTGTTATCGTAGAACTATTATTATGAAAACATCCTACGACCACAGGTTGCTGTGCTTCCTCACCGTCTAAGAAGAAACCAAATACCCACTCTCCACCTTGTAGTGCAAAACTTGTACCACCAAAATTGTTACCAGCACCAAAATTAGGTGGAGTTAGAAAATGTGCCCAAGGTAGATCAACATCATCTATTCCACCCTCTGCTTCACCTGCTTTAGGATGATGTCCAAATATTCTTACCTTTGCTCTAAAACCGTTCTGAAAATTCTGATTGTTTTTATCACGCCATGCTTTATCAGGGGTTACCTGTCCTAAGAACCAGTGAAACCCATCTTTTCCAATAAAGTCAATAGCAGAATGACGTGTCTCAAGCATTAGTCGTCATATACTCTACATTCTAGTGAATCTGGATGATTGTCACAATAAACTTCTAGATGCTTATCTTCATGGCGTGTGTGCCAATCATTAATCTTAGCATCACCAGGATTCTCTTCATCCTCTTCATGAGCATGAAATGCATCGTTGTGCATCTTGAGATCTTCCTCAGTATATTCAATCATGCCATGATTGACATGCTCTTTATGATCCTTTGGATCAATGTAAGATTCGTGATTTAAATCGTGTTCTGGGATTTTTGTTGTCATTAGTCTTTAGATAAGAAAGAGTCTCGTACCAAAGTCAAACCTGTAAAGTCGCCTGTTGGATTACCAACTTCATGTGAGAGTTGTGCAATCATATATTTACCAGAAGCGGAATTACGCTTGTCTGATTCTTCATTATTTAGTTCAGGAAACTCAAGTTCAATCATAGAACCTGCTCTTAGAGATAAGTTCATAGGTATTGTAACATCTAACGTCTGAGAAAACAATGAAGAGTATCTTGAGTGTGCTTGTGCTTGAAACTTTGCCTGATCCTGAGGTGTATTAGTCTCCTTTCCATCTGCATTTGGTGTCATAGCACCCTGATCTATAGCACCTACTATAATTCTAGAGTAAAATTCAGTGAAATCTTCTGGTATGACTTCCTCATCGTTTGCTTTTTTCATGTGTTTTTCTACTGAATCTTCATAGGAAAATTCATCAAATAATGGTTTCTTAGTAACCAAATCAAAATACCAGTTAGCAGTTTTATATGCACCTGCTCTGAGTTTTTTGATTATATCGTGACTTTCATCCCAATTAGGTTCTCCAGAAATCTTGAAATTAGAAACCATAGGAGTTAATTCTTTACTATCAGAAGATAAAATATACTTCTCTTCAAAAGGATCACTCAATAATATTGAGTCAATACTTTCAAACCTATATCCATTTAATGTCTCATAGAATAGAAATCCAGAAGATCCTTTCTTTACACTATCACCATCAGATTTTTCGGGAATAGATTTACGACATAAATCCATCACTGTCTTCAAGGGTTTTCTGTAGTTACCAAAGAACTCATAATCATTTTTAGTTTTCTCTGTAAAAATTCTCTCTTTCTTTATCTCTAACTTTTCCTTCAATATCTTTTCTACACTTGCCGATATATTACCCTTATGCTTCTCCCATACTCTAGTAGTATGATTAGATACTGCATGTTTTGTTTCAAGAACTAGATCGTATACCTCTCTCTTAGGATCAGACATAATATTCATTATGTTTGTTATGACAAGAGGTTCATCCTTTACATCATACTCTATACCATCCTCATTACTTGGATGTGTTATTTTTAAATTTACTGCATTGCCACTTCTTATGGGTAACTTATTGAGGAATCCATAAGTATCTGCACATTGGATAGTAATATGAATAGAGGGGTCAAATACATCTTCATAATACTTGAAGAAGTTGATTTGTCCTAACATATTCAAAAAATCACCCTGTCTATCTACTGGAACTATATCAAACCTTTCTATCTTAGATCCTTTTGTCCAAAGCTTCTGTTTATTCATACTGTTAATAAGCTTGTGAACTGTGCATATTTAGCAAGGTTAGAGTAAACATCAGAGGTTACAGGTGCTGTAAAAGTTTCTCCACCACCTCCACCTACAGCAACAGGAACTTTTTGTATTGTACCTCCATTATTGACAACCAGTATTTTCTGACGACCTCCACCTGTAGGTATGATCACACCATCTTGAGTTGGAATGAATACTTCTGGTTCAATCTCACCTAAAACAATTGGTTCCCCTGCAGATACTTCACCACCATTTTGGAGACCTTTGAGATTTTTGAAAATTTCATTATCAAATATATTAAATTCATCAATATTTTTTGATGTATTCTTATTCTCCACAGTTTCTCCTAACTTTTTATTGATTTTTCTTGATTTCTTGATAGGTTTATCAAGAAACTCTTGTAATTTATTCAATTTACCCCTTCTGAGAAGATCCTGTATGTCACTCTGTTTTACACTTGTTTCTATTCTCTGAAACTTTGGAGGTTCAACTTTAGGTATGTTTGTTGGTTTAACTCTGGTAAATAAGGGTTTTTTAAGAATGGATAATCTCTTCAACCAAGGTGCTTTTTTGAATGCTGCAAGTGCTAGTGATCCAAAAGCAGTCTCACTCAAAGGACCATCAAAAATATTGACAAGACCAACAATTGCTAGTGTTGCTAATCCTAATCCCAAAGCAGTATAACCAATACTATCAATAATAGCTCTAAATCTTGGTGGTCTTTGTATAGGTACAATATCTCCAATATCTAGTTCTTCATCTTGCAACTCTTCCGTATAACCTATAAAAATACCTGACCTGCCAAGTTTAGCAAATTTATCTAATACTCTATCAAATTTATCAAGTGCTCCAGAGAAAGATGTTTTTCTAGAAACCTGTAAAGTTCTCTTCTTCTCAAAATCTCTTCTTCTATTGGCACCTGTGAAAAAGTCTGCTAAACCACTACCTGCTACACCACCTATTATACTACCACCAATACCTCCTATAGCACCACCAATAGCAGTACCAATACCTGGTCCAAAGAATGTACCAATCGCTGCACCTATCTTTGCACCTGTTGCACCACCTGCCAATGCACCTGCTAGTCCACCACCTGCACCAACAGTTGCTTGTGCAAGGTTTTGACCTGATCCTAATCTACTAGTAAAATCAATTCCAGTTGCTAAAATTGCTAATGGTCCTACCCTTGCACCTCTAAGACCAGCACCAGTTATTCTTGCACCTCCACCTAACCTAGGTAATTTAAATCTACCACCACCAGTTATCCGTGGTCCTCTGCCAGGTAATCTAGGAAATTTAGGACCACCGCCACCACCACGAGTAACACTACCTCCTCCACCACCAAGAAATCTACGTGCTGTACGTAAACCTCTTATACCTAAAGCACCACCTAATAAACCACCACCAGCACCAAAACCTTTATCAGTTCCACGACCTCTACTAGCAAGAGCAGCATATGCTATCTTTCTTTCTTTTACTAATTTTTTCTTGAGTTCTAATGACTGTCTCTCTAAAGTTCTAGTCACAGTAAAAGTTCTCTTCATGTCTGCAAGAAGTGCAGAAGAGACTACTTTATTTCTTGATATTGATGATACTAATGCCATTAGACTCTAAAGGTTGTATATGAGTTTAGTGAAGCGTTATGATCAAACTTGTCAATCGCTGTACCACTATTGACTCTATATGCAGTGTTTACAGAAACTTGAACTTGTCCATTACCAGGTGCAGGTAAATTTGAACCACCACTTGAACCTTGCTCTGGTTGATTATTTACAACCGATACATCATCACTACTCATACCACTAGACTCTGCCTCAACCTGTTTACGATTCTGCCTGAATAATTTTCTAGGGTCAAGTTTACTAAGAAGACTTTCTTTATCTACTTCTTTATCCAACTCAGTGCCAGAAAAATCTATGTTTGCTAAAGGTGATACACTTTTACCATCAGTAACTCCAGAACCACCTAATATGGAAGCACTTTGAAGCAATTCTGTATTCTTAATATTAGCATCTGCTCTCTCTTTTTCTATCTCGCTCAACACCTCAGGCACTATTGTCTTTTTATTGTTTATAACCTCACTTTTAGGTTCTGAATTTAAGTTATTTACTTTAGACTCCTTATTAGACATTATTTGAGATGTCGGTTCTGCCACAACCTCAGTAGTTTCTGGTTTTGTCTCTGGTATTATAGTTTCGTTACCAGTTTCTACCTTTTCAATGTTCTGTGCATTTGATAATGTAGAAAGTTTTTCCACTTCCTGTTGTGATAACTCACCACTTCCAAATCCTTTATTGAAGTTATTTTTTTCAGTTGCTTCACCTATCTCTGAATCTAATTCTTGACTTCCAGATTTAGATAGAGCACCTGCTGGAGCATTTCTCTTACCTGTTTTCTGAGTGCCGATTTGCGTCGGACCTGACATCATTCCATCAAGTATACTCTCAAATCTATTGAGTTGTACTTTAAATCTATTAACATCAGGTTCATTTATAGTATTAAAACCTGCAATTGTTTCTGTTGTGCCCTCTTTTCTTCTGGTGTCAGCTGTCCCACCAGAACCAAACAAGTTTTTACCTATAAGTGCTGTTGCTAATAAAGCAGCAGTTATAATACCACCTTTACCACCAGGTATACCTCTCATACCACCTGTGACATTACCACGGGGAACTCCACGCCCTCCGCCAGCGATACCACCTAATCCAAGCACTGTTACAATAGTACCTATAATCTCAGGTAGTAATAAACCCACTGCAGCAGTTGTTGCTTGTAATGCTCCACCAATATCACCATCTGCCAATTCTTTCGTTGCTATAGCACCTGATATCAACGCTAGATTCTTACGTCCATCAAATAGTGCAGCAGTCTTGAATAAATTTGTATTTTCTAAATCTTCCTTGAGTATCTTCTTTTCTTCCTTATAATACTTCTTTCTCTCACGTAAATCTGACTGTATCTCAGACCTCATAGATCTCATACTAGTATTCAGTCTCTCAAACTCTAGTATAATACTTCCAAGTTGTCTGGTTTGTCCTCTAGATATACCATTATCTCTCAGTCTTTCTTCACTACGCTCTATCAAATTTGCGGAAGCAGTATCCATCCTACTCCCTAAGGGAGAAAGCATAGGTGTTGTTGCTTCAATTGATCTACCAGGCGTTTGCATTAGCTTCTGCTTGCTTTGCTTCTAGTCTTTGTTTCTCAAGATACTTGAGAAGATAATTTACATAAATTTCCTTTTCCCAAGGAATCAAATTTTCAATGTCACTTAGACTCCATTTGTGATGCTGTATCAACGCAAAGTTAGTCTCCATAGTATTGTCTATGGTCGTATGATATAGCATTATGCGAAAAAATTTGCTAAACCCTCAACTACAACATCATTATCGACTTTTGTATTAGGATTAGTTACAATAGTTTTATATTGTAATTTAGGCATAGTTTCAAAGAATGTTTCAATCTTACCAAACTGTTGTGAGTTCAACTGTTCAATAAACTTTAGCAGTTCTTTATCGGTTGAATCAGATGCTGCCCATGATTCTTCACTTGTATAAATTTGATCTATACAATCAATTACTGCCTTGAATGCTAAATCTATTCTTTCTTGACTACTACCTGCATCTGAAACTAGAAAATTACTTTCTAAGAATTGTTTCATTGAAGGATATTTCATCTTTATAGAAAGACCGTCACCCAAATCAATAATTTCTGTATGTCCGTCAGGAACATGTAATTTTATATCGGATAAAGATACCGTCAATGGTACTTTAGTTTCACCGTCATCCTGACATGTTACATTGAGTTCAACAGTTTCACCTATTGACTTACCTCTAACATTCAAAAACAAATACTCTAATTCAAAACTAGGTAATTCTTCAACTTTCACCCCACGAGTGATAATACATGCTTTTAATACTTCTTTTAGAGTAGCAGTAATATCCTTATCTGTACCATTTTCTAAGACAATCAATAATGCCTTCTCTTCTTTTACAAGAAATGGTCTATATTTGATTGATTTTCCAGTTGATAACAGTTTCAGTTCAAACGTAGGTGCAGTGACCTTTGGTAATGGCATAGTAAATTATTCAGTAGCTTTATTTAGTACCCCAATTATACCTTTAATCTTCCACCATTGATACCATTTGTGTAGGGATCTGACCTACTGGGAGTATCAATTTGTTTTAGTACAATAGGTTCTACAAATTTCTTTTGTTCACCGTTCGCAATATTATCTGGTGTTAACTTTGATCTATCACTTTCGGTAAATCCACCTCCTGTTCCAGAACCAGTATATATTGGAGGAAGTTGACCTTGGGGCGTTGATGCAACTCCACCTCCAACTCTAGATGTCCTTATTATATCATACATATCATAAGCAAAAGTTATTGTAGTTTTTACAAGTTCTGCTCTACCATATGCTAAAGGTGATGCAACTATATTCACAGGAAATGCATTAACAAGATGGTAAGTTATACTACTTGGTTGTTGCTGTGAGAATGCACCAAACTCAGTTAATCTATTATTTCTATCAGTGGTGTCTTTACTAAATGCTGTAATTTGCATATCACACTTATATGTCTTTGGATAATTCAATTTTCTATAAGTTCCATACTTACCAGATGAAGTAATATCTATGTTAGGTGATATAAATTCTATCCATGAGTTGAATACATCATTAGTATAGTAATCTTTCTGAGAATACCAAGTCAATATAACTTCGGGAAACTGTCTATAAGCAGCAAACTTTTGTGTTATACCCTGTCTTATACCTTGTCGTTGGAATACATCTAGTCGTGAACCAGGTAAAACTGCCTCTGAACAAAATAATGCTAGATACTGACCAGCATCAGCAAGACCTTTCTCATCTTTATAGAAAGATCTACTAGAAACATACTGCTTCAGTCCTTGTGAAGCAGATGATAAATTAAAAGACACATCATAATTATTATTAAATGCAGGTGTTATATTACCAAACTTAGAAACTACCTCATATAATTCATTAGTTGGTAAAAATTGTCTACTTTGATCAAATGTCCATACTGATTTTGAATTTGAACTTACTGCCACAACAATCCTAAATACAAGATGCTACATACTATGTATGTCATATAAAGGTAAGTTTCGACCAAATAACCGAAATAAGTACAAAGGTGATCCAAGAGAGATCGTCTATCGCTCTTTATGGGAACTTAAATTTATGAAATATTGTGATAGTAATAAACAAATACTGCAATGGTCATCAGAAGAGATCATCATACCTTACAAGTCACCAGTAGATAATAGAATACACAGATACTTTCCTGACTTCTATATCAAATACAAGGATGTAAAAGGTAAAATGCAGCATCGAGTGATAGAAATAAAACCTGCTAAACAAGTAGCAGAACCAAAAGTACAGAAGAAAAGAACTAAAAAGTATGTTTCTGAGGTATACACCTATGCTACTAACCAAGCAAAATGGAATGCAGCAGAAGAATTCTGTAAAGACAGAAAATGGACTTTCCAAATAATGACGGAGAAAGAACTTGGAATTTAGAAATACCTTCCCAAAATCACAAGTTGTGGGAGCTCCTGTGCCTGGTAAGTTGATGCTATTCCAATATGGTGCTAAAACCGCAGAAAAACTAAGGTATTATGATAGAAATCCATTATGTTATATTACCTCATCACAAGGACCAGTATTTTATGGCGTAAACCTGCATTATTACGCCTCAGATGAAAGAGAAATGATTATGGAGTGGGTTGATGAATCAAATCCAGCAGAGCTTCCTAAGGGTTACCATAAATATATAAAATCCTATGTGCAATCACCGTTTTTGGATATAGCAATGGAAGAATGGCAAACTGCCTTTAATTTACCTATCGAAGAGTTCGTGAGAGATCTCGGAAGTATTGAAATACCTGTAAGTAAATCGAGGATTCAGTAATGGCACCTACAAAAAGAAACAAAACCTCTACTGTTTTAGGTATTAATAATATAAACAATGCAGATCCTAGAGCAAAAGTAGAAAGTAATTACAAAACCATTTCTTATACAGTAAATGGTCAAAACTATACTGAAGCAATAAATCTTGATGTACAAAACGGAACTTTTCTAAAACCTGCATTTCCTCCTAGTTTCAAAAAGACTGTATCAACCAGTCGTGGCAGTAGAGTCAGAACATTCAAGGTAAATACCAACAATGAAGAAGGTCTAGCAATAATAAACAGCACTGAGAGAAATAATGCATATGCACAGGCAGTAAATGAAGTACGTAATGAATCTATTGAAGCAGGTAATGAAACCTTATTCAATAATGCTTCTGAAGAATCTGGTGTTGATGTAAACAATTTAGAACAATCATTTGAACCAACTGCTAATACTGATGGAGATGCTAATGAAAAAGTAGATGATAATATTAAACCAGCAGAAATAACAGGTAAAAGTCCATCTAAACCACCTGTACAATTAGCATATCCAATAGATGTAAGATACAATGAGTCAAACATGGATCACATGTTTATTGAGTCATTCGCATATCAAGCTCCTCAACAAGGGATGTCGTTTTTCAATAAAGGTGATAAGGAAAATCCTATACCTATTGCAAAAGGCAAGAGTCTAGGTTCTTTCCTAACAAAAGGTATACCTAGAGGTAGTAATATAGCAGGTGGTCAAAACTTTAGTGGACAACCATCTGATACAACAAAATCTTCTAAAGGATCAGTAAAACTACCAATACCAAACCAGATAAAATCAAGTAATGGTGTTAGTTGGGGTGGTGCTAAAGCAAACGCTGTAGAGGCAGGTGCTTTCTTTGGTGCATCAAGAGAAATAGGTAGTTTATTGCAAGGTGATACAAACTTAGTAGGTCTAGTAAAATCTGGACTAGGTGATGCTGCCAATGCATTGGATTCTGTTAGAAAAGATATGAAAAATGGTGGAGCATCAGGGGATATTCTTTCTGCAACTCTTTCCAAACTAGCATTGGGTAGAATTGGAATCAATGTAGACCCTGCACAATTTATTACAAGAAGTACAGGTAATGCAATCAACCCTAACCTTGAGCTTCTATTCAATGGTCCTCAACTTAGAAACTTTGTCTTTAGTTTCCAATTTGCACCTCAAGAAGAAGATGAAGCAGCAATGGTGAGAAAAATTATGAGATTTTTCAAACAAGGTATGTTACCATCATTTGCTAATGAGAGTGAGGGTAGTAGTTTATTCCTAAGTTCTCCTAATATATTCCGTCTTACATACAGGACTGGAATGCAGAGAATAAAGAGTTTGAACATGTTCAAAATGTGTGCTCTTACTGGATGTGAGATAGATTACACTCCAGAAGGTGTGTGGTCTGCATATGCAGATTCAAGTGCAGGTGCTCAACCCATATCATCAAATATGGCACTGACATTTACTGAACTTACACCTATCTTTGGTAATGATTATGATGAAAAACCAGATGAGAGCATCCGTGACCTAACAACAGGTAGTGAAGGTGCTACTCCAAATTCAATTCCAACAATCGCAGAGGATGACGTAGGATTCTAATGGCATATTTCGATCTTTTCCCAGACGTATTATTACCATCATTCTCAAATGATCGTAATTCTAACAATGATTTTCAATTATCTAAAAATCTCTTCAAAAGAGCAAAAATTAGAGATGACTTTTTTGAGAATGCTGTCGCATTTAACACATATTCTGTAAATGGTGATGATAGACCAGATAATGTAGCATTTGAAATATACAAAAGAGAGGACTATGATTGGATTGTGTTATTATCCAATAATATCATCAATATAAGGGATGAGTGGCCTATGAGTCAATATGACTTTCAAAGGTATTTGGATAATAAGTACGATACTGTCCAGTTGACTCAAATTCATCATTATGAGACAATAGAACAAATTGACCTAGATAACAATATTATCCTAGAGGGTGGTTTAGTAGTTGATGCTAATTTTACGTTTAATTACACTCAGGACGGATTTGTAGAAAATATCTCTGGTAGTCAATTAGTAGAATCTGTATCTAACTATGAATATGAGGTAAGTAAGAATGACAAAAAACGTGAAATAGTGCTTCTTAGGAAAGAATACGTAGGAGTTATAAAAGAGGATATGAGAGAGATAATGACTTATCAGGATAGTTCACAATATATCAATAAAAAGATGAAGAAAGGAGAAAATCTAAGAATATTAGGAGTCAAGTAAAAAACCTTAAGGGCAATTTTTGCCCTGAGTTTTTTTTGCCCGATTTTTGAAACTAAAGGTCGTTTTTGCTACAGGTAATGGAGTCCAATGTGATATGCAATGGATACTCTGTCCTCTTGTGATCTGTTGATGTCAACGTAGTGTATAAGGTTGCTGTTGAAGAACACACCCTTATTGGGTTGTGGTTTGAAGTATGTGGCATTATAATCTTTCTTTGCTATCGTACAAGTATTGATAAACTTATTAGGGTAGGGGTTCATCACTACAAGATCACCTGCATCTTTCTCTGCTTTCAACCAGAAGGCACCACTAAATTCACCTACAGTATGATGGTGCATAGTATTAGATGAACCTGGTGGATTGATATTGCAGAAAATTTTAGTAAATGATATCCAATAAGGTTCTTCTACAAGATAGTGTTTGATATATTTTTTGAACTCTTTTTCAATTACATTTTTTATTGGATGACTGATATCTTTTTGCCATCCACCATGGTTTGAGTTTCCATCTGACTCAGGACATAGATCTCTAAGTTCATACACATAAGATAAACAAGAGTCTACGACAGATTGATCTCCATCGTAGACTCCGATTGTCTCTTCAAATGAGACGTATTCCATTACTCTTCTGCTAAACGCTGAAAGTATTTTAGAGCATCGTCATCATCTTGTGGTGCGTTCGCACTAGGAGATGCAGTAACTGGTGTTGGATCAGCAGTAACTATTTCCTCCTCTTCATCTGCGACCTCAGGTGCCACACGATTCTGCTTGTTGTTTAGAACTGAATCTAAACGCTGTTGCAATGCTTCGTATGCCTTGAACTGATCAGCAGCAGTAAACTCTGCAAGAGCATACTGTTTGTTCCATAATGCTTCAAGTGCATCATCATCATCAAGTAATGGTGATGTAGCAGCGAACTCAGATGAATCGTAATTACGATAACCTGCTACGTTCTTTGCTTTCAACTTGAAGTTAGCACCTTGCCAGAAATCAAATGGATCGATTGCTTCCTCATCCTCAAACTCAGGTTGCATTGCTGCAGTAATCTTATCAAAGATCTTCTTACCAAACTTGTATAAGAATACTTTACCTTCGTTCTCAGGATTAGTTGGATCCTTCACAACATATATGTTTGAAATATATGATAGTTTACGCTTCTGCTTACGTGCAAGATCTTTGTCTGCATCGTTGCCACTGTTCCAAAGTAGTCTGTTGTATTCTGACACAGGATCTTTTTGTCCTAGTGTAGTCAGACTATTCTCGATGTACCAACCACCAGGTCCTTGGAAAGCATGTGACCATACTTTTGCCCATGGTAGTTCTTCTCCTTCTGGTGCTGGTAAGAACCTGATAACAGCATAACCGTTACCTGCTTTGTCTACCTCTAGCTTCCAGAGTCTTTCGTCAGCACCTCCTGTGCTGCCCTTGTTCATCTTCTCGATTTCATTGGTAAGTTTGTTTGTCAAACTGCCAAGGCGAGATTGTTTTTTTAAATTTGCGAATGTCATAAATTTGATTTTTTGGATTCGTCGGATTGAATGGATTACGGGATTGATCCCTTGCATGTACAAGAGTTATTATAAACTACTATTTATGTGTTGTCAACCTCTTCTTTGGTTTTGTATGCCCACTCATCAGTGTGCCCCACAGACCACCACTTTGGTTCAGTTTCAACAGCATAGTTTTGTGTGCATACCTTGAAGTCTGGTTTCTTCAACCTATCATTCTTTATCAGACTATTATCAAAAAATATACATCTGTTATTAGGTTGTGCTGCAAACTGTCCGTTGTCAAGAGCAATTATGTTGAATGTTTTGTGCTCTGGATCATGCTCTGAAAAATTTACATCAAGCACAGATCTGTCAGGGTGTGCAGTGTCAATAGTGAATTCATACTCACCATCGTGCATCTTTTTATCTTTGCCAAAGAATTGACATCTACCTAACATTGGTTTTTGTATCACTGTAATATTATAATCAAAACAATCCCAAAGTTGCAGTACATCTAATGGTAGTTGATTATCTTTATCGAAGTCTTCCTTCCATACAAAAGCACTGATAGGTAACTTATCAAACAAAGCACCGTAGTCAGTCAACATAGTTTCAAAGTACAATGCTTTTGATTGTATACTTCTTACAGAAACCCAGATACCAGGTGTAAGTTCTCCATGACCTTTAGTATGATCATATAAAAATTCTTTCTTGACATACACTTGTTGTAAAGGAAGAGGATGTACAAGGTACGACATTATTTTTTTAGGTTTTTTTGTACAGCGTTTAGTGTGTTTCTCATGTTAGAAAAAATCATATTGACATCTGTGTCACCGAACCCCATCTCTTTAGATCCTTTACGTATTGTCTCCTTCATCTTCTGTGCTTCTGGATCATCAGATAATGATACTCTAGTCCACATTATCTGTTGTTTCTCCAACAATTCTTTGACAGTTTCGATGTGTATGTACTGTGCTTCAGGACTCATGTATGGAAACTTCATTATAACATCCATGAGTTCTTTTTGCAGATCATAAATGTCTTCCATCTCACCCTTTACATTTTCTGACTCAAAAAACTTACCCATATCTTTCTTTCACCCTTTGTAGGAGGTGGTTACGATACTTATCTTTGTCAATATTTAGAAAGGGAAGATACTTCTTTATCTTTAGTCCTACGGTTTTCCACACAGGGTCATCTAACTGTTTGTCATAGTCTTTACAGTACCCAAATAGTTTCTCATAGATACACATCTGTTCTACACTTAGTCTACCTGCAAGATGCTCCTTGAGTATAGGTGGGTGACCTTTAGATGCATCAAAGAACTCATCATAATCATATTGATCCAACATATCTTCTGAGTCTTGCTTGAAGTTATAGAATAAACTTTGCTGTCTGTTCATCCAGTCTTTATATACTACCTCACCTGTCTTGATAATGTTTCCTATCCACACACCTTGTGGGTTGTCAGTTGCTACGAAGTTAGCAAGGAAGAAGTCACAGACCTCTTCATCTTTATACTTTCTTGATGTCTTCTCGAAGAAGTATCTGTCCTTTCTTTTATAGAATGATTCTACCTTTGCCTTTGACCTACCACCATACCTATGGTAG
>Ga0163179_10002065_pt1 | contig 14067 bp, 10 predicted proteins | sample AtlANTMetagenome_FD_109643 | JGI IMG/M metagenome (GOLD analysis project Ga0163179, IMG submission 109643) | Marine eukaryotic phytoplankton communities from the Atlantic Ocean - Atlantic ANT 2 Metagenome | ecosystem: Environmental > Aquatic > Marine > Oceanic | place: North Atlantic Ocean...
AGGTCACGCTGCAGGGTGGTGTTCTTGGCGATGTCGAGGTTGCCAGTAATATCAACATTCCCATCGTCATCGCCTACGCTTCCGGCCCGGGTGGCGGTGTCAGCCTGGGCGGCCTTGAGGGCAAAGGGGACGGCAAGGATGCGCTGGCGCGGACTGAGGACGGCATTGTCCACGGTGAGTTCGATCCAGTGTTGACCCCCGGCCTGCAGGGCCTGGGCGAGGGCGGCGCTGTCCGCGCCGAATTGAAAACTGTAGATCCCGTTCTCATCGAGGAGGATTTCCCCGAGGTCCTCGCTGTAGAGGGCGGCTCCGCCGGTGGCGTCGTCCCAGATGCTGAGGGAGAAGGTCTTGGCGCCGGCCTGGGGGGAACCATCCGGATTGGTGAGGCGCCCCTGGTAGTTGATGAGTTCCGGGGTGTCGGCATGAACCGCGGAGATGGCCAGGAAGGCGAGGATCGCGGTAAGGAACAGATGTCTTGTTTTCATGGTTTACTGGGAGATTTGGATTTCGATCTGGAAGAAGTAGGAGAGAGAAGAGGGGTCAAGGGCGGGAGGAGGAGGACTGGGGATCTCCTCCGGGTTGAAGGTGAAGTCGTATGTGGCATCGTTGCCCTGAATGGTCTGCCAGGTTGTCCAGTTGCGAAGGTCACTGGAGATGAGGATCCGGTAGGTGCGCCCGGCGACAGTGGGCACGGGCATCCGGTAGCGGGGACCGTCGAAGGTGCCCACGGGACGGAAGGCGGAGCGGATATCCTGCGGGTTGGTGTCGGCGAGGTATTCCAGCAGGTTGGTAGTCTCGTCGTAATCGGGATCGCCAGAGGCATCATTGACCCCGACGGTCAGGCCGTTGGCAATTTCCCAGGTGTCCGGCATGCCGTCGCCATCGGAATCGAGGTCCTCATCGGATTCAAAGAAGTAGAAGAGGGAAAGCACCCCGGAGTGGTTGGTGGAGGCGAGATTTTCGGTCTTATGGGTCGCGTAGGGGGAACCGAGGGCCGAGAGCCCGGTAAGTTGCTGACTGGCTACTGGCCCTCCCCCGGAGGTGATCGCTCCCTGGTTCCTGAGGAGGGAGAGCAGGATGAGGTGGAGGGTGGATTCCTTCTGGATGTTGTAGTCCTGGAGAGTGAGACCGTCCTCGAGGATGCGACCAGCAAAGACAAGACGCTGCTGGTCCGGTGGGACGCCCTCCACGTCCTGGATGAGGGCCTTGATGCTCTCGATGGTGTCGCTGCCCTCGACATCGAGGGTGATGGTGCGCTCGTCGAGGACGCGGATAAAGATCTGCATGGCCCCGGCGCTTCCTGCCGGAAGGCAGAAGAGCAGGACGCAGAGGAGAAGGTGGCTGGGGTTTCTGGACATTGCAGGAAAGGAAGGAGGGAAAATTGAGGCGGGAAAAAAGCAGCAAGGGCTATGGCTGTCCACAGCAATCAGATGAAAAAATACAGCCTCCTTCCGTGACGGGAAGAGATTGCGAGGGACAGAAGAGAGGGAGGGTGTACTTGTAGGGAAGCTCGCTATTGTCTAAGCTCCTCCCGGCCAATGTTTTCTGCTTGTGCGTGTCTGTCTTCTCACCACCCAGGACCTTGATGCGGACCCCTTTCCGTCCGATGACTGGCCCTGTGACCCCCGGCCCTTCCTCCCGGAGGCAGATTGGCAGGTGGAGACCCTGAGCAAGAAAACCTCGGGAGAGGTGGTCACCCGGTTGGTGGAGAGCGGCGAGTTTGACCTTTTCTTCAATCTCTGCGACGGGGCCGCGGATCAGGATATCCCTGGGATCGAGGTGGTGGAGACCCTGGAAAGGCTGGGAGTAGCCTTCACCGGGGCGACCTCGAATTACTACGAGCCGACCCGCGCGGAGATGAAGGAGGCCTGCCGGAAGGAGGGGATTGCCACCCCGGCTGCGGTGCTGGCCCGGAATGAGGCCGATGTGGAGAGGGCCGCGGACACGCTGCGCTTTCCCCTCTTCGTGAAGCACCACAACAGCTATGCCAGTGTGGACCTGAGCCGGAACTCGCGGGTCCAGTCGAGGGCTGGCCTGCAGCAGCAGGCGCAGAAGATCATCTCGCGCTATGGAGCTGCCCTGATCGAGGAATACATCGAGGGGATCGAGTGCACGGTGCTGGTGGCGGAGAACCCGGAGGATCCCGGGCGCCCGGTGAGCTATCTTCCGATGCAGTATCGCTTCCCGGAGGGAGAGGAGTTCAAGCATGAGGACCTGAAATGGGTGGACTATGATGCGCTCTCCAGTTTCCCGGTTGAGGATCCGGTGCTTGCGGACCGCCTGCGGGAGGAGGCAGGGAGGTTCTTCGTGGCGCTGGGGGGAGCGAGTTTTGGACGCTGCGATGTGCGGGTGGATTCAGGGGGTAATCCCTACTTCCTGGAGATTAATCCGAACTGCGGGGTTTATTATCCTCCCTCCGACCCGGGGAGTGCGGACCTGTGCCTGATGCAGGATCCGGCTGGACACGTGGGGTTCACAAGGCAGCTGGTGGAGGCTGCCCTGGCCAGGCATGCGAGGAAGCGGGCAGAGTAGGCTCCCGCTCAGCTCTCCTTGGAGTTGAAGTAGACCTTCAGGTAGCCCATCTCCCGCGTTTCGTCGAAGCCCCGTTCGAGGGCGTTTTCCTGGAAATCCGGGAGGAGGCGGACCTCGATTCCGGTATCGAACTTCATGACCCCGCCGACCTTCCGGCGTACTTTCGCGAGTTCCCCGGGAGTGATTCCGAAGTCGTCGGCGAGGGGTTGCTGGTTCTTCTCCTCGTAGTCGGCCTTGTATTTCTTGAACCTGGCCACCATCTCAGGGTCCCGGCTGAGGACTTCCTCCTCAAATTCCTGCATGCTGAAGTGGTCCCGGTTCTCGAAGAAGTTCATGGCCCGGTTGGCGGCCATGGTTTTTTCCGGCACGGCGGAATCGTCCTCCCCGGAGACTGCGCCTTTCTCACCCTGCAGGAAGGATACCGCCAGGTCTGCCACCTGGTTGGTGAGGACTGAGTCATCGGTAAAGAGGCGTACCCCGAGGAACTCACGGAGCCAGAAGCGTGACTGGGCACCGGCCCGGTCGAAGGTCAGGACATGGTAGCCGTTGTCCGCGTCGGCATTGAGGATGAGGCACCCCTTGTCGATCTTGTCCGGGTTGATGCCGTGTTCGGTGGTAATGCGGAGGTCTCCCTGGTCCGAGGAGATACTCAGGAAGGGTTCCACCGTTTCCGATTTCAGGATACAGAGGGCTTCGACGGGTTGCTCGTCGACGATGGCGTTGCTGAGTCGCGCAATGCAGAGGTCTCCCGACTTGATGTTGGGATGGTTGGACTTGGCGTAGAGTCGCTGGGCGAGTTCACAGCCTTTCTCCAGAAAGGAACTTTCATCGGAGAAGATGGCCCGGGCGCACGCGTAGGTCTCGTTCTTATCAAGGGAGGAGTGGTGATCGAACCGGTAGCGGACGTGGCTGCGAAAGGGTTTCAGGATCAGGCGGGAAAAGAGGTCGCGGTCCTCCTCCCGGATTTCGCAGATCTCACGGGAGGTCTCAAGTGGTTCGTCATTGCTGGGGTTTCCGATGCGGGCGAGTACGACTTCGCTGGCGGAGGCGTTGGTGAGACCGATATCGAGGATCACGTGGCCAAGCTAGGAGACCTGCCCCCGCCCCTCACGGGAAAAGGAGGAAAGCAGTTCCCAAGCTACTCACACCCTGTCCACAACAAGGAAGCCGATATTCTATTTGCTGCCCGGTTGCTTGTTGGCATTCACGCCGATGGGAGCCTGGGGCCAGGGAGTCTCCCCGGGGGCCCACTTCTTAGGTTGCCTGGCCCGGACAGCATCAACGTGCTCAACGAGCCACTCGGGCGGATTGGCGTTCTCCTTGATGCCATAGATGTAGGGCAGGGGAGGGTCCATGAGCAGTGGTTTGTCCCCGAGGGGCGGGCGTTCGCTATCGACCTGGGCGAGACGGGTGGCAAGTCGCTTGACCACCGTGGGATTGTCCTTGGCAACGTTCTTCTTCTCGTAGGGATCCTTGGCGATATTAAAGAGCATGTCGCCCATGAGCTTCCAGTCACCACTTCGGATGGTGGGAACCCGGACGCTGCCAGTGACCTCGAAGACGATCTCCTTGCGGGGACTGGGAGTGCCCCGGAAAAGCATGGCGCTCATGTCCATGCCGTCGACCCTGGTCTCCTGCCTGGCCTTGGCCCCGGCCAGTTTGATGAAGGTGGAATAGAAATCGGCTATGAACATCATGCCGTCGTTGGAGGAACGGGGCTTGGTGTGCCCGGGCCAGCGCAGGAGGCAGGGAACGCGGACGCCTCCCTCGAAGGTGGTGTTCTTGGTCCCGCGCCACGGGGTGCTCATGGACTCGAGGACAGGGCCGTTGTCGTTGGTGAAGATGAAGAGGGTGCTGTCGCGGAAGCCGTGCTTGTCGATGGCCCCGGCGATGCGTCCCACTGCGGTGTCGAGGGAGCGGAGCATGGCGTCACGGATGGCGAGGGGATCCTTTTTCCCGGCGGGGAAGTCAGCGGGAGGGTTGAGAGGTCCATGGACCGCATTGAAGGGAACGTAGAGGAAAAAGGGCTTTTTCCGGTCCTTGGCCCGGGCCGCGATGACCCTCTCGGCCTCTGCGGCGAAGAGGTCGGTGGCATAGCCTTCTTCCTGCAGGGGTTTCTGGTTGCGGTGCCAGTCGTAGACGGCAAAGCGAGCGGGGGCATTGTGGACGATGGTCTTGGTGTAGTAGTCGATGCCCCAGGCATAGTGGCCATACTGGTGCATGAAGCCCTGCCCCATGGGGAGGTGCTCTTCAAGCCATTCGCCGCAGTGCCACTTGCCCACGAGGGCGGTGAAGTATCCCGCCTCCCGAAGGGCCTCGGCAATGGTGCGCTCCCTGGTATCGAGGGCGTGGATGCGCCGGGTCGGTTCCCCCCGGTCGTTGTGGGCGAGGGTGAGTCCAAGGGCCTTGAGGTAACTGGGCTTCCCGAAGTCCTCGGAACGCCAGTCCATCCAGTTGCGGAAGGAATAACGACCGGTGAGGAAGGCGCCGCGGGTTGGGGCGCAGACGGAGTGAGTGTAGAACTGGGTCAGCTTCAGGCTTTCCCCGGCGAGTTTGTCGAGGTTGGGGGTGAGTCCCTTGGTGCTGCCATTGAAACCGGGCTGGTTCCATCCCATGTCGTCGGACATGATGAAGACGATGTTGGGACGGCTTCCGGCTTCTCCGGCGGCAAGGGCGGAAACAGGAGCAAGCAGGGGAGTGAAGAGTCCGGTGAGGGTGAGGAGAATCTTCGTCATGCCGCGCATCAAAGAGGAGCAGGCTGCAGATTCAAGGATTCTGTTTGTCCGGGGAGATAAAAGGAAGGCCCGCCTCCCGGTAAGGGGAAAGCGGGCCTGCTTTTGATGGAGTTGCGGACTGTCCCGCTGCTGACAGGAGCGGTCAGACCTTCAGGTCGTAGCCCTTGCGTGGGTCAATGGTGACCCACTTGTTGGCTTCCTCATGGTTAGTGAACTTTCCGTCCTGGTCATCCCACTTCAGTTCCTCCCCGGGGAAGCGCAGGGCCACCGCGCCGAGGGCGAGGGCCGCGGACATGGGAGCGGCATACATGAAGTTGCTGCCGGGGGCGTTGATGTCGCCTTTCTTGGCGGCGTCAACCCACTCCCGGTGGTGATCCGTCCCGCGGAGCTTGCGATGTTCGTCCTGCCAGCGGGCGGATTCCTTGGCGATGGCATCCTTGTTGAACTCGCTGCCCACCGCGATGGGGCGTGGGGTCCCGGCGTGGGAGCCGCCCATGGCGGACATCTTGCTGCCCACGATGAGGCAGCCGTTACCTCCCATGTTGAGACGGGGATCAGCCCCGGCGGGAGGCTTGGGGCGCTTGCCTCCGTCATGCCAGACCATCCTGACGCCCTTGGGACAGGCCTTGGTGGCGGGGAACTCGAAGTTGATTACCGACCACTTGGGATAGGCCACGCCTGCCGGGGCGGAGGCTTCAGCCTTGATGGAGGTCGGGAGAGTCAGGCCGCAGGTCCAGAAGGCGGGATCCATGTTGTGGCAGGCCATGTCTCCCATGGCACCAGCCCCGAAGTCCCACCATCCGCGCCAGGAGAAGGGGAGGAACCCCTTGCCGAAGGGACGTTTTTCCATCGGGCCGACCCAGGAGTCCCAGTCGAGGCCCTTGGGAACGGGGGCTTCCGCGGGATACTTGGTCATGCCCTGCGGCCAGATGGGGCGGTTGGACCAGGAGTGCAGTTCGAGCACTTCCCCGAAGGCGCCATCATCCATCATCTTCTTCCAGAGTTTGAGGCCGGAGCCGGCGTGGCCCTGGTTGCCCATCTGGGTCACCACCTTGTACTTCTTGGTAGCCTCAAGAAGAGCCATGCACTCGCCGTAGGTGCGGGCAAGTGGTTTCTGGACATAGACATGCTTGCCGAGTTTCATGGCGGCAAGGGCGGCAACCGCGTGGACATGGTCCGGGGTGGAGACTACCACTGCGTCAATCTCGTCCTTGTGCTTGGCGAGCATTTCACGGTAGTCGGAATAACGGGGAACATCCTTATACTTGTTGAAGTGCCCGCTCGCCCGGCCTGCGTCGACGTCGCACATGGCGATGAGCTTCCCTCCACTGGAAACCGTATTGTTGAGATCACTGCTGCCCTTGCCTCCGCAGCCGATCTGAGCAAAGCGCAGGGGTTTACCCTTGTGATGATCACCGTAGACGAGTTCGGCGGAACCGAGCGCCGCGGCAGCGGCGGTGGTAGCTCCCAGAAAGCTACGGCGGGTGGACTGAGCCGGATTTTGTGAATTGGACATGAGCAGCAATACAGCCTCTCCGCGCCAGACTTTCAAGAGGAAGAGTGCTGAACCGGTTACTTAGGGGTAGTCCCTTTGTGGCGTCTCCCTGTCGGGGCATCGTCCCTTGCCAAGGGAGGGCAGGGTCTATATTGAATGAGGCTCCGCGGCCTTCAGGCTGCCCTGTGATTATGAAAGCTCTTCTGCCCGGAAGCATTGCCCTCCTCTTCTTTACCGTATCCTCCCTTGCGGACTGGCCCCAGTTTCGAGGGCCGGATGGCCAGGGAGTCTCAGCGGTCAGGAACGTGCCCCTTGAGTGGGGACTCAAGGAGGGCGTGGCCTGGAAAAAGAAGCTCCCCGGCAAGGGATGGTCTTCCCCGGTTATTGGAGAGGGGAAGGTAATCGTGACGGTGTCACGGGATGAGGGAGGAAAGGTGACCCTGGGAGTTGTCGCGCTTGATATCAAGTCGGGGGAAGTCGTGTGGAAGAGGGATCTCTTTACTCCGGATGCTGCGGAGGTGAGGAAACGCCACTCCAAGAACGGGCTTGCCAGTGCAACGCCCTGCCTGAAGGAGGGCGTGGCCTACGTTCATTTCGGACACATGGGAAGTGCGGCCCTCAAGCTCACTGACGGGGAAGTGATCTGGAAGCAGACCTTCAAGTATCCTCCGGTACATGGCACGGGAAGTTCTCCCGTCGTAGTGGATGACAGAATGATCTTCAGTGCCGATGGGGCTTCCGATCCGATGATCGTGGCCCTGGACCGGCGGAAGGGAGAGGTGGCCTGGAAGACTGCGCGTGAGCAGAAGGTCAGGAAGACCTTTTCCTTCGGGACTCCCCTGGTGCTGGAAATTGATGGGCGCACGCAGGTGATCAGCCAGGCCAGCGGCAAGGTGGCGGCGTATGATCCAGAAGATGGAAGCGAGATCTGGAAGGTGCGCTACGGAGAGGGCTATTCAGTGGTACCTCGGCCTGTCTATGCGAATGGGTTGCTCTATGTGGCCACCGGATTTGACCGTGCTTCTCTCCTGGGGGTCCGGCCTCAGGGAGCGAAAGGGGATGTCACCGACACCCACGTGGTCTTCAAGGAAAACCGCTATATTCCCAAGACCCCGAGCTTTGTGGAAAGCGGGGGTTATCTTTATCTCGTCGATGATACTGGTTCGCTCACCTGCCGTGATGGAAAGAGTGGTGAACTGAAATGGAGGGAAAAGATCCCGGGGAACTTTTCGTCGTCGCCTGTCCTGCTCGGCAACAAGCTCTATCTTGCGACCGAGGATGGAGTGGCTTACGTGGCCGAGGTTTCTCCCGAGGGAGGGAAGATTGTTTTCGAACTGGAAATGGAGGAGCGTATTTTCGCTTCTCCTGCCGTGATTGATGGTGCTCTCTTCCTGCGATCCGAGGAGCACCTGTGGAAGATCGGCGACTAGCCCCGGTCAGGGGAATGCGGGTAACAGGCTGGAACCGGGTGGTGGCCTCCTTCTTCAGGGGGATGCCCGCTCGCAACTTTTCCAGTTCCCGGGGGTTTAAATACTCAGGACGATCAGGATTCGTCAAAACTACCTGACAACAGAAGGATGAAGACAAGCAAAGGACTGATATACCTCGTTTCTGCCGGGATGGTGCTGGCAGCCAGCGCAATGGGATGGGCACAGGCCCCGGACCGGGCCCCGGGTGAACGGCCAGCGGGCCGGGCCCCCGAAGGAAGGCCGGACCGGGCGCCTGAAGGAAGGCCGGATCGGGCGCCCGAAAGAAGGCGCCCGGGAGGCAGGCCGCCGATTGACCGGCCTCAAGATGACAGAACGCCCGGGGGGCTTCTGGGGGTGATTGACCGGAACGGCAACGGGACGATTGAGGCGGACGAAATTGATATGGCGGTCGTTTCCCTTCGTAAGTTGGATCTTAACAAGGACGGGAAGGTTACCAGGGATGAGATTGGGAGGACGGATGCCGGATCCAGAACGGATCCCGGGTCTTCAAGACGGTTCCGGGGGCGGTTGCCGACCCTCTCTTCCCTGGACAAGGATGGTGACGGGAAGATCAACAAGGAGGAAGCTCCGGAGCGGATGCGGGAGAATTTTGAGCGCACGGACACGAATGGAGATGGGTTTATTGACTCGAAGGAATTCGATGCGGTCTTGCAGCGCATCCGCGGAATGCAACGTCCGGGTCAGCGCCCGAGCCGGAGACCCGGGGGCCAGGAGCCCGGTGAGGGCGAGGGAGGTAGCGACCAGCCCCGGCGGCCGGCACCGGGGAAGGACGCCGAATAGGATTCGGGCGCGGAGGACGAATTGTCAGCGGTTAAAGAACTTCTGGTGAAGATGCATACCCACCCTCTTCTCACGGGTCTTGTCTGCCTTGGCGCGTCAGGCTTGATGCCAGCGCAGGCTGAGGAGGAAGCTGTCAGTGCGGAGGGTGTGAAGTTCTTTGAAGAAAAGATCCGCCCGGTTCTCATAGAGTATTGCTATCAGTGCCATTCTGCGGAAGAGAAGATCAAGGGGGGGTTACAACTGGATACGCGTGAAGGACTACGCCACGGGGGGGATTCCGGTCCAGCCCTGGAGCCTGGCAAACCAGAGGAAAGTCTGCTGTGGACCGCGATCACCTGGCAGGATGGAGATTATGAGATGCCCCCGAAGCAGAAGCTACCGGAGAGCGTCATTGGAGATTTTCGGAAGTGGATCGAGATGGGAGCTCCCGATCCCCGCGAGGGTGAGAAGGTCGTAATCAAGACCGAGATTGATATCGAGGAAGGTCGCAAGTTCTGGGCCTTCCGGAGTCCTGAGAAGGTAAATCCTCCCGGAGTGGAGGCGGGTGACTGGCCGAGGTCCGGGATTGACCAGTTCGTTCTTGCGGAACTTGAAGAAGAAGGGGTAGTCCCGGCGAGGGATGCGGATGCGGATGTCCTTCTGAGGCGGCTCTATCTCGATCTCATCGGATTGCCTCCCACTCCCGAGGAGTTTTCCTCGTATGGAGAGGCCTGGCGCAGGGACCCGGTGGCGGCTTACCGGGCCAAGGTGGATGAACTTCTGGCGCGTCCGCAGTTCGGTGAGCGCTGGGGTCGCCACTGGCTTGATGTGGCTCGCTATGCGGAATCCAGTGGCAAGGAGATCAACATGACCTATCCGCATGCCTGGCGCTATCGCGATTATGTCATCGACTCCTTTAACGAGGACAAGCCTTATGATCAATTTGTCAGGGAGCAGATTGCGGGGGACCTGCTCCCCATCGAAAATGATGGGGAGTGGCAGGAAAACCTGATTGCAACCGGGTTTCTGGCCCTGGGACCGAAAGGGCTTAATGAACGCAACCCTCGTCAGTTTGCCATCGATCTCGCCGATGAGCAGATAGATGTGACGACCCAGGCTATTCTGGGACTGACAGTCTCCTGCGCCCGCTGTCATGATCACAAGTCAGACCCTGTCCCGACGGCTGACTACTATGCTCTTTCCGGTATTTTCCAGAGTACACGGACCTATTTCGGAACCATCAACCTGGCTGTCGGTCGCCGGGGGACGAAGTTGCTGGAGCTCCCGGTTTCCGATGAGGCCCCCCTGCGCTCGATGTCGACCCGGGAGATGAACTTCATGAAGGAGAGACTGGCGGAAGCCGAAGAGAGATTCGAGGAGCTGCAGAGGCAGGCACGGGAGAACCGCCGCGAGGGCGGAAACAACAATATCCAGCAGCAGATTCTTCGTGTGCGCCGGACGATAACGGGATTCCGGGCACGGCTTAATGCAGTGGATTCCAAGGGCATCGGCAAGACCCTGGGGATGGGAGTGCAGGATTACCCCAGTCCGGTGGAGTCGGTTGTCCTTGTTCGCGGAGAACTAGACAAGCCAGCCCAGAAAGTTCCGCGTGGATTTCTTCAGGTGCTGGAGCATGAAGGCACTCCGGAATCTCTTCCCGAGGATGGCAGTGGGCGCCTTGAGTTGGCCCAGTGGCTCACCTCACCAGAGAACCCCCTGACCGCCCGCGTGATGGTGAACAGGATCTGGCAGAAACTCTTCGGGCAGGGACTGGTGATCTCCACAAGCAATTTTGGTGCAACGGGGCAGGCCCCTTCCCATCCAGCCCTGCTCGATTACCTCGCAGCAGGTTTCATGGAGGAGGGCTGGTCAGTGAAGTCGATGATCCGGGAGCTGGTTAATACACGGGCCTATCAGATGAGCTCGGAGTTCAGTAAAGAAGCCTACCTGAAGGATCCGGAGAATGTCCTGCTCTGGCGCTTCACACCCCGCCGCCTTGATGCGGAGATTCTGCGCGATGCCATGTTGTGTGCCAGTGGGGAGATTAACATGGACCGTCCCCGGGGATCGACGGTAGCGACTGCGGGAGATACCGTGGTGGGACAACGCCTTTCTCCCGAGTTGATCAACCGGGAGGTCACCTATCGATCGGTCTATCTGCCATTCGTCCGGGATGGGATGCCGGAAGCCCTTGCGCTTTTCGATCCAGCTGACCCCAATCTGGTGACAGGAGAAAGGGAGTCCACCAATGTTCCCGGGCAGGCTCTCTATCTGATGAACAATGACTTCGTCCTTCGACGTGGAGAGGTGATGGCCGAGCGTTTGATCAAGGAGGCCGAAAAGCCCCGGGAGCGCCTCGAACTGGCTTTCAAGCTGGCCTACGGGCGCAAGGCGACCACCCTGGAATTGGAGCAGGCCCGGGAGTTTCTCTGGGATTTCACCGCGGCGGCAGTGAAGAAGGGTGATGAGCGCAGGGAGGCGGGGTATCAGGCCCTTCGTGCCTTCTGCCAGGCTCTGCTGATCTCTGCTGAGTTCCGCTATCTCAACTGAACCCATCAGGATAATCATGATCTCTCCTCAGGAACTTTTTTCCCGGCGCGCCGCACTCAGGTCCATTTCAAGCGGGTTTGGCTACCTCGCCTTTGCGGCCCTGGCCGACCAGCAGGCGAGGGCAGAGAAGAAGCCGAGCCCGAAAGTGACTGGTCCGTTGGCTCCGAGGGAGCCGCACTTCCCGGCCCGCGCCAAGCGCGTGATCTTTCTTTCCATGAGGGGTGCGCCTTCGCATGTCGATACCTTCGATTACAAGCCGCAGTTGAGCAGGGATGACGGGAAGGCCGGGGCTTCCGGGCGCTTTCGCGGAGCACGTCTGCTTGGATCCCCCTGGGAGTTCTCCCAGCATGGTGAAAGTGGTCTATGGATCTCGGAGCTTATGCCCGAGGTCTCTGCCCACGCCGATGAGCTTTGCCTGCTCAATGGCATGCACACCGACCTTCCCAATCATCCCCAGGCCCAGGTGCAGATGCATACGGGAAATCATCAGTTTGTGCGGCCCTCACTTGGAGCATGGACACTTTACGGGCTGGGGAGCGAGAATGCCAACCTGCCCGGCTTTATTGCCCTCAATGCGGGGAATGGGACCGCCCAGCACTTTGGGAGCGCCTTCCTGCCGGCAATCTATCAGGCAGCACGTTTTGGAGGTGCCGGGGGGCGCAGGAATGTTGCGCGCCGGGGGCGGGGGAATGAAAGCGGGCAAAGTGTGCCCAATATCAGAAATCGTAGCCTGGGTACCGACCTGCAGCGGATGCAACTCGACTACGTGCAGAAGCTCAACCGGGCGAAATTGAGCCAGGATGTTCACCAGCCTGAGGTCGAGGGAGTCATTGAATCCTTCGAACTGGCCTTTCGGATGCAGGATGAAGTGCCGGAGCTCATGAACCTGTCGGGTGAGTCAAAGGAAACCCTTGGGCTCTACGGAATCGATGGAGGTGAGACTGACCGCTTCGGGCGGCAATGTCTCCTGGCGCGGCGATTCGTGGAGGCCGGGGTGCGTTTCGTGGAGCTGACCCACGGCAACTGGGATCATCACCGTAATCTCAGCGAAGACCTCCCGGCGCGTTGTAACGAAATTGACAAGCCCATTGCAGGGCTCCTCGCGGACCTCAAGCGTCGCGACCTGCTCAAGGATACCTTGGTGGTCTGGGCGGGGGAATTCGGCCGAACTCCCCACGGACAGGGTGGAGATGGACGCGACCACAATAACAAGGGATACACCACCTGGATGGCAGGTGGAGGTGTGAAGGGCGGGTTCCAATACGGAGCAACTGACGCACATGGCTATGAAGCGGTGGAGGGGAAGATGCATATCCATGACTGGCATGCCACCATCCTGCATCTGCTTGGGCTGGATCACGAGAAACTGACCTATCGCCACGCCGGGCGCGACTTCCGCTTGACCGATGTCCACGGGGTGGTGGCCAGGGAGATCCTGGCATAGAAGATATCAGCGGACCCTGAGGTCGTGGAGGTTCTCACCGTCCGGGAGAGTCCTTGTCGGTGAAGGGGCCAGGGGAGAGGGTCCCCGGGGTCGACGTCCAATTACCTCAAGCTGGACTTCACGGGCTTTTTTCGTGCCATCGCGCAGGACGACCTGCCACAGGCGGGTTCGACTGGTTTGGACTGAGTGGATGAGCAGGAGACTGAGCACCCCGGCATGGCTTATATCGTTGTGACCGGGAGTGGCATCGCTGGCAGGATGGGAGTGAAAGGACCCGATGACTCCGGATCCGAGGGTTTGGGCCATGTTCCGGATACGTTCCACGCTGCTGTTCGAGAGTTCGTAAGAGTGGCTCCCGTCGCTCTCGTTCTCGGCAAAGACCAGTTTGAGTGTTCCGTCACCTCCCGGTTTCCACAGGATGACCCCGCAGACTTCCCGATTTCCATTCAAGCTGGCGGTCCGGGCCTCGCGCTTGAAGCGGAGGCCTTCCTGCTGGGGGAGTCGGTAGGAGGACCTGGCCCAGTCCCGGGCGAGATTGGAATTGTCCCGGGATCCGGGGCTGGTCCCACAGGAAGAGACAAGCAAGGGGATGGCCAGGAAGAGGAATACACTACCCGTGACCCGGCAGTAGCTACTTGTATTCAACGACTCCGCCGCTCAAACCGTTTTTCTCATTGTGGACCCGAAGATGGTCCTCGGCATGTCTCCGGTCGGAGGACCAGTGACCGGCCCATGTGCCATTCGCGGGACGGTAGAGCCGATCGTCTTCCTGATTTCCAGGAGTGCCAGATGCCAGAAATCCATTACTGCACGAGGCAGAAAGGAGGCTGGTTACCAGAATCGCCAGGGCGAAGATACTGTGGACGGCTATCTGCTTCATGAGAGGGCGTTGTCGGAGGTTCCCTTCCGGGTATCAATCCTGCCTTTGGTCAGGGAGAGGCCTTCAGTTGACTGCCTCGGCTCGCGCGGAGGAAGGCAGGAGCTCGTTATCGGGCAGGACCTGGTCGAGAAGGCGCTGGAATCCTTCCTCGGCCATCTCGCTATCCGGGTAGATCTTCAGGG